>Ga0101944_10000102_pt1 | contig 283089 bp, 214 predicted proteins | sample DewCreD2012metaG_FD_75245 | JGI IMG/M metagenome (GOLD analysis project Ga0101944, IMG submission 75245) | Hot spring sediment bacterial and archeal communities from British Columbia, Canada, to study Microbial Dark Matter (Phase II) - Dewar... ... | reverse complement strand
TCGGCGGCGGCGCGCAGCGCGCCAACCGCCATCAGGTCGTTGCAGGCAAAGAGCGCCGTTGGACGCGGCGCTTGACCCAGGATTTCATGCGCCCGTTTCCAGCCCGATTCCAGTTGGAAATTCCCCTGGCGAATTAAAGCATCGTCAACTGCGATGCCATATTCACCCAAGGCAGCTTTATACCCCAGCACGCGCTCCGCGCTGGGGGTGACGTTGGATGGACCGGCAATGCAGCCGATGCGGCGGTGCCCCAGCGCCAGCAAGTGGCGGGTTGCCAGCAATCCGCCCTGGAAATTATCGAGCAACACTGTATCCACAGCGCAATCCGGCAAATCACGATCCACCACAACCACCGGTATTTGCCGCTCGAGCGCCTGGTTCAAGCAATTCGCCTGGTTGCCGCCTGCCACGAAGATAACGCCGTCAACCTGCTGCCGCAGGAGTGTATCGGTGTAGAAACTTTCACGATCGGGGTCTCCCCCGGTGTTGCACAGGATAACGCTGTACCCCTGGCGGTATGCCGCCTCCTCCATGTGCTTGCCCAGCTCGGCGAAGAACGGGTTGGCGCTATCGGGAACGATCAATCCCAGCATGTGCGTCTTGCCCACGCGCAGCGAACGCGCCAGCACGTTGGGCTGGTAGCCGACAATCTCGACAGCTTTCAAGATGCGCTGGCGCGTCTCGGCGGGAATCGAAGCCGAAGCGGGATCGTTCAAAACCTTAGACACCGCCGACTGCGATACCCCCGCCAAGCGGGCAACATCATATTGGGTTGGTCTGCGGCTGGGATGATCTTTGGACATCCTAGATATACCCTGGATGAAAGCGTTTTTCGAATTACTAATTCGAATTACTGTATCAGTATACACGAATTCTGGAAAACCGAACCTTAAAATTTTGTGCCTATTGACAAATTAACTGCTTTTGGCAAAATTAAATCAGGAGGTCAGCGATGCAAATCACGCACGTTGAAGTTATTCCCGTGGACTTAAAACTTCGCCATCCGGCGCGCATGGCGCGGCTGCCCGAAATCAGAAACATCCATTCCGTATTCGTCCGCCTGGAAACCAGGCAGGGACAAAGCGCCTGGGGCTGCGCCGTTGCTCATCCCGACCTGAGCGGAGAAACGCGCGAGGCGTTACTGGCAGCCTGCCAGTCATGCGCCGCCAAGGCAATCGACCTGCATCCCACCAACCTGGAATATTCCCTCAACGAGCTGGCGCTGGCAGCCAATGGTTCGACCGGCGCCATGTGCGCCTTTGACCTGGCATTTCATGATCTGCTGGGATTGGCGTCCGGTTTACCGTTGTACCGGCTGCTGGGAGGCTACCGGTCGAGCATTCCCACCTCCGTGACCATCCCGCTGGGTTCCGTCGAGGAAGGCGTTGCCCTGGCAGAAGAAAAAGCCCGTCTGGGGTTCCGCATCTTGAAAATCAAAGGCGGGATCGACCCTGACGAGGATGTCCGCCGGGTGCAGGCGATTCACCGCGCTCTGCCAACGCTCAGCCTGCAATTGGACGCCGACGGCGGCTATACGGTTGAAGCTGCCATCGAGGTGGCGCGCGCCCTGCAGGGCATCGTGGAGATGATCGAACAGCCCACCGACCCGGCGGACCTGCCTGGACTGCAAGAAGTGACCGCCGATGTGGACCGGCTCAAATCCACAACCCTGATCATCGCTGACCAGTGCCTGTCCAGTCCGGAGATGGCTTTACAACTGGCGGCAAGGCGCATCTCGCACGGCATCTGCGTCAAAGTTGCTCATTGCGGCGGCTTGAGCGTGGCGCGGCAGGTTGACAGCATTGCCCGCGCCGCCTATACCAGCGCTTTATCGCAAAAAAGGACGACTCACCGCATGGCAACCGTGGTGAGCTGCATCATCGAACCGGCGCTGCTCATCTCCGCCGGCTTGAGCCTGGCGCTGAGCAGCCCAAACGTCCGCTTCTGCGACCTGGATGGATTCCTGGAACTGGAGGATGACCCCTCCCAGCCCACTTTCAAACTCGAAAACGGCTGGCTGACTGCCAGCGAAGTCCCCGGGCTGGGCTGCCAGGTGGACCTGGGCTAACCCTGCGCCAGCGGGGTGGCAAGCTCCCTGCCATCGCGCAAGAGCTTCGACAGCCTGTCAATATGCCGTTCTTTGCCGGGCTGTCGGAGCATTTGCGCCTGCGGCGTAAAATAGGCGTGGCTCCTCAGGAAGTCCCTCTGAATGGCGTACCAATCTTTGGGGGAAAATCCCTTCCCCAGCGAGATCAGCTCCTGCCGCAGGTGCTCGCTGCGGTCGAAAAAATCTCGCCGACCCAGCACGTCAAGGTCTGCGTCGGCGAGAATTTGTTCCAGCAGGTTATGCGGCGTCTGCGGCAAGCGCGTTGCCATGATCAGTCCCACTACACGCTCGATGTGCTTGGGCTGAAACCCAAAATCTGGCAGCGCCTGCTGCGCAATGCTGGCGCCCAGCATCTCATGGTCAACGTCGCTGATCACAAAGCCGATGTCATGAAACGCTGCGCCCACTTCCAACAAGCGCACTTCTTGAACAGGAAGGGCGTTTTGCCTCGCCATCCGCCTGACCGCGCGCATCACCTCAAAACGCGAGTGCCAATAAGAATGATAGGTCAGGTTTGGCGACAGCTCAGTGCGCAAGCGCCTGAAGGCATATTCCAAAGCCAGGTCGTAATCCGGTTGTTTTTTCATTACAGCCTATTATAACCTCCCAAATCTAAACGACCCGCTCAATCCGCTGCAACGGCTTGCCTTTTTATTCCCTTTTCATTAAAATGCCTACATGTCTGGCGACCTGACTCGGCGTAACTTTCTCAAACTGGGCGCCCTCTCATTGCTGGGGTTAGCCTTCAATCCCTTCCCGCCGCCGCGCGATGACTTCGACTATCCCAACGGCGAAATTGGGCGCGTGACGGTCTTCAACAAGATTACCGTCTATCAAAAACCGGATTGGAACAGCCCGGTGGTTGGCTATCTAAACACCAAGGACACATTGGTCAACCTGTATGCTGAGCTGACGCCTCCCAGCGGACCGGCGTACAACCCGCTGTGGTACCGCGTTTGGAGCGGATACATCCACTCAGCTTACATCCAAAAGGTCAAGTTCCGCTTCAACCCCGTGCTGTCCCAAATTCCAGAACAGGGTCAGCTTTGCGAAGTCACCATCCCCTACACGCAAATCTACAAATACAACCCGTATCGCGGCTGGGAACGCTTCAACCGCCTGTACTATGAGACGACGCATTGGGTCGTCGGTATAGACGAAGGACCGGATAAGAAGCCCTGGTATCGCATCAACGACTCGGGGCTGGAATTCCACGTACCGGCGGAGCACCTCCGCCCGGTGCCCGATGAGGAAATGACGCCCATCTCCCCTGAGATTCCCTGGGAAGGCAAGCGCATCGAAGTGTCCATCCAAAACCAGTTGCTCACTGCCTATGAATATGACAGAATCGTCTTTAGCGCCCGCGTCTCCACCGGCTTGAACGTGCGCCCTGACCCCGAAGGCATCCCGTGGAACACGCCACGCGGCGATTTTTTCATCCTGAATAAGCAGCCTTCTACCCACATGGGGCAGGGGCGGCTGACCGGCGATCCCGAAGCCTATGAACTGCCGGGCGTCCCCTGGACGATGTACTTCGAACCCCAAACCGGCGTTGCCTTCCACGGCGCTTACTGGCATAACAACTTCGGCTTGCAGATGAGCCATGGCTGCGTCAATATGCGCCCCAAGGACGCAAAATGGCTGTTTCGCTGGTGCTACCCCATCTTTGAGGTGCCGGTCAAAGACCGCTCCGGTTGGGAAAAGCGCGGGCGCGGCACGCCGGTCAAAGTCATCTGAACAAATCCGCCTGCAAAAGGTTGCCAAAATCCAATGATGCGGTAAAATATCGAGACTAAATTTCTGCCAATCGACGTTGACATCCGGTGAACCATGATCTATAACACTATCAACCAGGATTTCCTGAAAACCCAACAATATCGCGATGCGGTAAACCTGAGCGCCCGCGGCAACCTCCACGCCCGCTTCAGGACCAATCCTTATCCCTGGTTCCAGTGGGTTTTCGACCACATCAAATTGCCGCCAGATGCATATGTCCTGGAATTGGGCTGTGGAGCAGGCTGGCTGTGGCAAGAGAATATCCACCGCATCCCACGGCGCTGGCGTATCATCCTCACCGATTTCTCTCCCGGCATGCTGGCGGAAGCGCAAAAAAACCTGGGACCCAGCGGCAGGTCATTCGAATACCGCGAGGTGGATGCCCAATCGATTCCCTACCCTGATCGGATGTTCGACGCGGTCATCGCCAATCACATGCTCTACCACATCCCCGATCGCGCCAAAGCGATTCGCGATATTCACCGTGTGCTCAAACCCGGTGGGAAGCTGTACGCCGCCACGAACGGCGAAAACCATCTCAAAGAACTGCACGAGTTAACCGACCGCTGGCAGCCCGGCATGTCTCAAATCGAGAAGAAAGTCTTCCGAGCGGACGAGTTCACCCTGGAAAACGGCGCTGAACAGCTCAAACCGCCATTCAGCCAGGTGACGCTGGATATCTACGAAGACTCGCTGAAAGTCACCGAAGCTGAACCATTGATTGATTACATCCTTTCGATGAATATCGCCGGACCTGCCCGTTACGAACCGGAGGTCCTGCAAAAACTGCACGACATCGTCAAATCAGAACTGTCGAAAGACGGCGTCTTCCATATCCAAAAATCGACAGGACTGTTTATCGCCATTAAGTAACCCCGGCATGCTGCCCCGCCGCGCCTTTCTCAAGCTGGGCTTGCTCTCACTGGCTTCGCTGGCAAATCTCCCCTGGAAGCCCCCCTTGCCTGAGGAGCCGCTGGAGATGGTCGGCTTGGGGCGCGTGGCGGCAAAACTGATCTACCTTTACGCAGATCCCTCGCTGCGCGCTGAGCGGCTGGCAAAGCTCCAGCGCGACAGCCTGCTGCCCATCCTGGAAGAGTTTACTTCGCCTGAAGGTCCAGCGTTCAACCCGCTGTGGTATCGAGTCGAAGGCGGTTATGTCCACTCTGGTCACGTTCAGCGCGTGGACGGGCGCCACCACAATCAGCCCCTGGGATTCCTTTCCGAAAAGCGCCTGCTGGGGCGCGTGACGGTGCCGTACACGCAGTCCTTCCGGGTGAACAAATACGAGGTCTGGAAGCCGCTCTATCGGCTGTATTACGATTCCATCCACTGGATTACTGCCATCGAGCAAGACCCCGAAGGCGTCGCCTGGTACCGCCTGACCGACGAGCGCCTGCTCATCCATTACTACGTGCCGGCAGCCCACGTCAAGCCCCTTTTCCCGGCGGATTATGCGCCCATCCAGGCAGAAACGCCGCCGGAAGACAAGCGAATCGAAGTGTCGCTCAGCCAGCAGCGCCTGAGGGCTTTCGAAGGCGATCGCCAGGTGATGGAGGTTTCGATTTCCTCCGGCTTGCCGCAGAAGGGGCAGTCACAGAGCGCTAACGACATTCCAACCGAAACGCCGCTGGGCAGCTTTCGCGTGGCGACCAAGTTCCCAGCCCGCCACATGGGCAACGGTTATATCACCGCCGACCTGGACGCCTATGAACTGCCCGGCGTCCCATGGAACATGTTCTTCCACCACTCAGGCTATGCCCTGCACGGCACCTACTGGCACAACAACTTTGGCACGCCGATGAGCCACGGCTGCATCAACCTGCGCCCGGAACACGCCTTCTGGCTGTTCCGCTGGAGCGACCCGCCCTATCAGCCGGGCAAATGGTACACGGCGGGGCGGGGAACGCTGGTGCGGGTGGTTGAATAAGGGTGAATATTTGATATAATATCGTCGAAAGGGGCGGTGGCGGAACAGGCAGACGCAGGGGACTTAAAATCCTCCGGAGGTGACACTCCTTGTGGGTTCGATTCCCACCCGCCCCACAAAACTGGCTCAAGGATGCTGGAACCTCAGAGCTGGCTGAAAAAGCCAGCGACATCGAAAAGCTACCTGTTCATGCCACCCTCACCCTTCCTCAACGCCAAGAGATTGCGCGACTATCCCCGCCTGGTTTTAGGCGTAGAAATTTGCATCCTGGGTTTCAACGCGTTGCTGGGCGAGGGATGGATGGGCGCGCTCAAGCAGATTATTGGCAGCGACTTCATCATGCTCTACAGCGGGGGACTGCTCTACCGGCAGGACTTGCCGGCGCTGTATGACTTTCTGCGCCAGGGCGAAATTCAAAAGGAGTTGCTCGCTCCCACGCCGTTTTGGGGCATCATGCCTTACAACTATCCCCCCTACGCGGCGATGGCAGCCAGCGCGCTTACTCACCTGCCGCTGCCCCTGGCGTTTGGGCTTTGGACGCTGCTGACGATCGTCGCCGTGCTGCTGGCAGCCCGCTGGCTCTACCAGTACCTGACGCCCGAATGGCTGAAGCAAGCCGGGCTAACCTATCCTCAGCTTCTCGTGCTGACATTTTCATTCTTCCCGTTCATCGAAGGCTTGCAGGTCGGTCAAAACCACGGGTTGACGCTGCTGCTGGTTGCTGGAGCGACTGCCTTCACTCTGCGGGGAAGCGGCTTCCTGGCGGGCATCCTGGCAGGATTGCTGATTTACAAGCCGCAGTTCGTACTCGGTTTCCTCATTGTGTGGCTCGCCTGGGGAAAGTTCAAGCCGCTGGCAGGCTTCCTGGTCGCCAGCATGAGCTGGGCGGGGAGTTTTGCCCTCCTGCACGGGCTGGCGCCTTACCAGGAATACCTTGCCAACCTGCCGCTCTTGCTGAAAATGCCCTACCTGGAAGGTTTTGGCGGTTACCTGGAGGTCACCCTGTATGGCTTGCTGATTACCATCCTGCCGCCTGCCTGGTGGCAGGGCATCTGGACTTTCACTCAGCTCAGCGCCATCCTGCTCGGACTGGCGCTTGGTGCGTACGCCCGGCTGACCCGCAAAGACCCGCGCAGCCATCAAAAGCCCGCACTGATTCTGGCGATTCTGTACCCGCTGCTGGTATCGCCCCACACCTTGCTGCATGACCTGGTCATCCTCGTCCCCCTGTTCTTGCTTTGGGCAGACGCCGATCGTTCCAGGCGCCTGCTTTACCTGTGCGCCGGCATTTACCTTGCCGTGCTGTTCCTGCCGCCGATCACCCACACCAGCGGCATCGCCCTGCTGGCGCTCATCCCGCTGATTCTGGCAATCCGCCAGGTCAGGCAACTGCTGAAGGCGGGATGAGCGCAAAATTCTATTCCCTGCACCGGTTGTTCACGCCGCAGCGGATGCGCTATCCCTGGTTCATCGGCGGGGCGCTTTGGGCTGGCTGGCTGCTCAGCTTGCTGCTGGGCAAAGGCAACCTGGACCTGAATGGTCACCTTGTGGGCACGGACTTCGTCGCTTTTTACACCGCGGGCAAGATCATCCTGGCGGGTCAGGCTGACCAGTTGTACAGCCTGGAACTGGCGCGCGCCATTCAAACAGAAATTTACGGCGCTCCCAGTGATAATTTCAACCCCTATCTCAATCCCCCTCACTTTGCGCTGCTGGTAACGCCGTTTGCGCTACTGCCCTATCCCTGGTCGCCCATCTTGTGGATGTCACTCGGCGTCCTGCTGCTTTGGGTAGGAATCCGCTGGCTGGCGCCCGAAAAGCCGGGGAAGGTCTTCCTGTACGCGCTGAGCTGGCTGCCCGTCTTTTACGCCGTCAGCTTTGGTCAAAACACGTTTTTGAGCCTGGCAGTCCTCAGCCTGACCTTTGCGCTGTGGGTCAAGGGCAGGCATGGCTGGGCAGGTCTGGCATTGAGCCTGCTCGCATTCAAACCGCAATTTATGCTGGGGGCGGGGCTGCTCTGGCTGCTGGACTGGCGCCGGAGCTGGCGCGCGCTGGCAAGCCTCGCCGCCGGCGTTGCCCTGCAGGCAGGTTTGAGCGCCTGGCTGCTGCCCGAAGCCAGCCTGGATTACCTGCGTTACGTTCAAAAGATCAACGCCAATCTGATGAACGTCCCCGGTTTTCCCATGTGGAATGCCTGGTCGCTCCAGGCGTTCTGGCTGGCGTTGCTGCCAGGCGCCAAATGGGCTGCCCAGGCGCTGTATGGACTCTGCGCCTTGTTTGGGTTATACGCCTTCGTAAAGTTCTGGAGGGCGAACCGCCAGCGTGACTGGGCGTTGTTCGCCGGCGCCCTGGCGTTGCAAACCTGGGCAATTCCCTATCTCATGGTGTATGACTGGTCAATCCTGTTGATTCCGGCGCTGCTGATCTGGAAGTACCAGCCTGGGCTGCGCCGCCAGTTGGCAGTGATCTATGCGCTGGTGTGGATCGTCTCGTTCTTCAGCAACGCGCTGACCTTTTTGCAGCTCAAGTACCTGGGCGCCGGCTTACAGATCAGCATCCCGGCGCTTACTATTGCGCTGCTGTTGCTCTACCCATTGCTCATGCGCCTGGCAGCGCCCGAGACGCCCGCTCCCGATGGGTCTTAAGGAACCGGGAGACGGACTAACGCCGACCGCTTCGACCTAGAAGGCAATCCGCTGCAAGGCTGTTTGCAGCCCCAGGATGACGAACCAAAGGGAAATCGCCGGCGTCAGGATGCGCAGCAGCCAGGGGTTGATGCGCAGGATGGGAAGGTACAGCGCCAACCCCAAAAAGACCGATATAGGGATAAAGTACCTCCCCTGGATGCCCTCGATTTGGGGATGAGCCAGGGGGTCGGTGATGACGTAAATCGAGGTGGCAATGCTTGCCAGGCTCAGCAGCAAAATGACGATAACCAACAGGCGCTGCCAGGAGCGCAGGCGCGCCTGGGGCGCATCGCGGTCAAACAGGATGACATAGAACGAAAACAGGATGAACAGCGGATAAATATAAACCGGCAGCGGCTGGTTCAACCAGCCGTAATACCCGATGAACCCCACGATGAAGGGCAGCGCCAGGTCAGAATACGTCTCGAGCAGGATTTTGAGATACTCCAGCGGGTGGCTGAGAATCCACTGTACTTGCAAGGCAGGAATGATGCCATCGGCAGGTGACAGGTCTAAGCCCCGCCAGCGCAGCGCCTGGAGCCAGAGAAAATATGCCAGCAAAGGAATGAGGCTCACCAGGAAAAAGGAAAGCCAGCCGCGCAGCCTGGAGCCAAACCTGGCGGGCGGGATGAAGAGCACGAACAAAGCAAGCGCCAGGTATGCCGGCTTTGCCAGCGTGATTACCGTCATCAGCGCCGCCCAAACGCCGACGGTCTTCCAGGAAACCCGTGCGTTAGCGTCCAGCGCCAGCCGCAAGATCAGGGCAAAGTACAGGAATGAGAGGCTGTTCAGGAAGCCGTCAATGGAATAAGAGGCTGCCTCGGCAATGGTCATGGGCATGAGCGCAAAGACGAACATCACCCACTTTTGTACTGGCGTGATGCGAATCGCCCAATAGGTTATCGCCGCCCAAAAGAGCAAGTTCACCATCCTGCCCAGGTAGAAGTTGCCGAGCAAGCTGGAAGTGACCAACCGGCTCAACCGCAAGCCAATCGCCTGGGGCAGGTAGCCGGCTGGCGCGTAGAGCGAGCTGACTCTGAAGGTAAAGAATGCCCTGTCCTCCGCCGCCAGGGGCGTTTCGAGCAGCGCTTTAAGCCTCTCGATTGAAACGGTGGATTTTGGCTGGGTGGTCATCCATAAAAACGTCTCCTCGAGCAGGCGAAAACTCTGCGGAAGCATTCCCCCTCCCACAGAGTCGGCGTTGACCCCCGGCAAGAATTGCAATTCAGAGACCTGGTAAGCCTTGTAAAAATGGGCAAACTCATCCGGCACCTGGAAAGGCGCCGTAAAGATACAGAACAGCAGCCCCATCGTGACGCCGATGACGAGAAAGAGGCGCTCAGGCTTAAGGGTCTTCTCCAAGAGCGGCATAACGTGAAATGATAATCGTGCCAGGCGCTTCATGTTTCACTTCCGCTTCTCGAATCATGGTCGCTGAAAGCATCGGCAGTCAGGGTCATCTTTTGACAAAGATGACCGCCTGCTCATCTTGATAGACTTTTTCCCAGGCTGGCGACTCGTCTGCCGCAGCAATCAGCTTTGCCTGCTTGACAGGCTCCAGCATGAGGGTGTGAATCTGATATTGTTTCGCGAGCTGTTCCCATTGTGAATCGGCGATGGTCAGCTTCCAATAATCATCCCAGATGGTCATCGGATAAAGCTCCACGCGGGAATCGACAAAGACAGGATAAGCCGGCTGCGCAGCCCAGATGAGATAGCTGCCAAACGCCATGTCGTGGAACACATTACGGGGCAGCCTCTGTTCCAGCAGGAAATTGGTCGCCTGGATCGGCGTCTCGATCGAGATCAAACCAGTCTTTTGGGGCGTGAAAGGGAATAAATGCTTGAACCAGGGCAGCGAGAAGAACGCCAGCAGGAACAAGACCAGCAAAAAGGCGGCATTCAGGCGCTTCCGCCTTGGCATGGGCAGCGGCGCTCCAGAAATCAAGGCAGTCTGCTTGAGCAGCTCAGCCAGGTGCAGCGCCACCCAGGGCGCCATAGCCAGTCCAAACCAGACGACCCCGCGGATGTACTTCAATCCCAACGCGCCAAAGATGCAGAAGGTGAGCACCTGGAACAGGTCCGGTCTCCGCGGCGAAACCGCCATCAACACCGCCAGCGATAAGAAGCCAGCGTAAAAGATGACGCCTTCCAGCGAGTTGAAGTTGGGCGGCATCCACTCCAGGATGTAATTTTGCACCGCAGTGTTGCCTGCCATCGTCCTCAAGTAGGCGATGATTCCCAAGCCGCGCGGGTTGAGCAGGCAGGCAAGGCTGCTCACCAGCAGGATACCCAGGGGAAAACGCAGAGCATTCCAGGCGGACTTCCAGCCTGCCTGAGGGCTGCGCAGCGCATTCCAGGCTTCCTGCGCCAGCCAGCAGCCCAGGATGACCAATCCGATAGGGAAGGAGCCGTGGCTGTTGACCCACAACGCCATCACCAGCGGGCTGAGCCAAAGCCAGCGCTTGGTTTTTGCCCCCCGGTATTCCATCACTGCCCAAAACAGGAATGCCCCATAGAGGTAAGTCACCGATTGAGGTCGGACATTCCAATTGCCAAAGCCCATGGCGGCGGCAAAGAGCGTTCCAAAAGCAGCCGCCCGCCAGCTTCCGCTCACCCGCCGGCTGCCCAAGGCGATGAACCCATAAGCGCTGGTGATTAGGGCAGTTTGCAGCAAGATCACCGCAATCGCCCCGCCAAACCTGAACACGCTGTAAAGGACGACCTCCATCAGCCAGAACATGGTGTAACTGGGATAAGGCGCTCCGGGCATCGTGTAGGAATAGAGGTCAGTCGCGGGGATTTTTCCGCTGGTCAGAATATCGCGTCCAATCGCCATATGCCACCAAAAGTCATGCGGACGGATGGGGTGAGTGTTCACAAAGGCGAAGATGGCGACCATGACGGTCATGATCCATAAGTGTTCGATGGTGATCTTAGCCAGGATGTCGTTAACTCGTTTCATGTCCAATCCTATTCGATGGAGGCGCGCAAGTCTGTCAGCAGCGAGCTTGGCGGACGCCTGGCACGCCAGCGAACCCAGTACATCAGCACCACAAAGAGTAGCGGGGTAATGAGCATAAACTGGCTTTGCAGCCGGAAGGAGTCGCCGCCTGGGAAGCCGGCGCTGAATAAGAACCACCACAGCACGAGATAACCAAGCAGAATCGCCATACCCAATCCCCTGCCATGAACGGCAAACTGCCTTTCAAGGACGCTGAGCGCTAACGCCAGCGGGATAAGATAAACGACAAAATCCTGCAGGCTGGATGGGATTCCAACCCAGGGCGACAGCGCCAGCGTCAGGCAAAAGGTCCATAAAAACCAATGGAAGCCCTTCCTCAGCGCAAGCGCCCATTCGACGAGCAAGACCAGGCTGAAGAACAGAATCATTCCAACGCCAAGCTGCCTGCCAATCCCCGGCAGAAAACCGGCGAGCGCCGTGGTGGGAATGACCAGCCGCTCCCTGCTGGCAACCTGCCACATCAAGCGGATATATTCCAGCAGCCATTGCGGATTAAAGAGATAACCTAAAAAACTGAGCACACCCAGGCTCCCCAGGAACCAGGCAACAAATTGCCAGTGCCGATTCGATGCCGCCCACGGGAGCAAGAAAACTGCCGGCAAGATCATCAAGCGCGGCTGGATGGTCGCCAGCGCAAAGAACACCCCTGCCAGCTCCAGCCGCTTGTCCCGCAGCATGCCCAAACCGAGGGCAATGAACAACGCCGACAGGATGGTTGTGTCGCCGGAAAGCAGGCTTTGGATGCTATGATATCCCAATACAGCCGCCAGTAAAAATAAGGCGAACGAGAAGCGGCGCGGCTTCCAATCCGTCACCTGGCAAAGCCTGAGCGCCGTCAGGAACAAAGAGGCTTGCAGAATCACCAGCCAGGCAACGCGGGCAGCCTGGCTGTCTTCGAACAGGGCAAAGGGCAGCAGCAGGAACAGGGTGTAAAAAGGCGCTGAAAACCTGCCTTCCAGAGGCGGCAGGGTTGGGTTCCCGCGCGGCGCAGCCACGCCCGGCGAACGCATATCCCTGAAATAGGGGCTTTCGCCCTGGTTGACCCACAGCCGCGCCGACTGCCACAGGGCATCGAAGCGTTGAGCAACAGGATAGGCGCTGACCAGCCGGGAATCCGCCCAGATCAGCCCCAGGCTCAGCGCCACAACCAGGATGAGACCGCTCAACACTATTGGAAAAAGCCTCGGCTCTCTTGACATAATCATTGACCTAGATCGACGGCGGTCGCTGGTAATTGCGCTTGAGCTGATCGAACGAGGCGCCAATCGTCTCGATGCGGGAAAATTGACCCAGACCGCTGTAAGCAGCCATGCCCAGGTGCTCGACTTCCCATGGCTCGAAGCCCATCAGCCGGGCGCAGGTGATATCCACCGCAAGCGGGTCCGCCCCCATCGCCAGCACGCCGTGCGCGACGGGCATGCCAAACACCGGTCCATCGCCTTCCATGCCAACCACGCCGTCCACGATGGCAGCCACCGGCGGCAGCATCTGGTATAAGCCCAGTATGCTGGCGGTGATGCCGCGAAAGTGAATGAAATTCTTAGGCCAGCCATAGCGGCACCCAGGCAGCACACCGAGCAAGTTCTTCAAGCTCAGCGAAGCGCCCGCCCAATGGTGCATCTTCATCTTGGGCAGCGAGATGATCAGGTCAGCTTCGACGACATGGCGGGGCAGCCAGATTTCTTTGATGCCGATGAACCAGTCTTTTTGCGCCGGAAGGGGCTGTGGGTCATCGTAATTCAAGTCGATGAAGGGGACATTTCGATCCTTCAGCGCTTCGATCAAACCGCTGCCGGAGAGGACGCTCTGCGCTTCCCGGCGGAAAGCAGGTCCATCGCCCACGCTGACCTGGCTGGCACCCATCCCCTTCAATAAATCCACCACCGCCAGCGTCGCCTGCGGCGCGGTGATTGCAGGTCGCTCCGCCACCGTATCCACCAGGTTGGGCTTGATCAACACCTTTTGCCCGTGAACTTTGGGCATCCCCGCCGCATTCCAAAAATCGCTCAACTTTTGAACGATCTCTGCCTGGTAGGAGGGACATTCGATCAATGCCACCACTGCCCTGGGCGCCAGGAATTGCTGATACCTGCTGCGCGCCTGCCACTGGACGAACTTTGCCGCGCCAATCGGCTGCGTGATACGTTCCAAAAGCGCCAGCCCCGAGCCAATCCCAATGAGCGACAGCAGCCGGATGAACGCTCTGCGGCTGAGCTTGGGCGCAGGCATTAAAACTCCCCTCGCAGCGCCAGGGCTGCAATGGCGGTCAGATAGGGATTATCCTGCCAACTGCCATTTTCAGATTGCGCCGCCAATAACTGGCTCTCGGCTTCCGGCGAGTCCTCCCCCAGCAGGCGCAGCGCCAGCAGCCCCCAGGAGAGCGCCAGCAAGCCGCCATCCTGAGCCATCTCCCCCCTCAAGGTCTGGATATCCTCTGCCAGAATGACCTCTGGCGCAAGGGCATGCAGCGCCATCAGGCTCCAGGCAGTGGGCGCCGCCCGCGCCGGCAGCAGCGCGTCGAACATCATCGGGTTGCCCACGTTCCAACCGCCGCCTGGACAGCGCCGATCCACAAGATAGCGCACCGCTTCTTCCAGGCGCGGCTGGGCTGCCTCACCCAGGGGGCTGTCCTGCAAAGCCAGCATGGCAATTGCCGTCGGTTCTACCCACGAGGCTTCTCCTGGAAGCCATGACCAGCCGCCCAGCGCAAAATCGATTCCTGCCACGCGCCTGCCGTCAGCCAGCAGCTCGGCGTCCTGAAATCTCATCACTTCCACCTGCAGCAACCAGCGGCTGCCTGCCGCAATCGCCGGGGAAGCGCCGGCGCACCGTTTCAAAGCCAGCAGCGCCCAGGCGGTATGCCAGCCGCTCTCAGCATCCAGGGCGTTCAACCCCCAGCCGCCATCTTCATGCTGAATCGCTTCAAGCCATTGCAGGGCGCGCTGAAGCGCAGCATCTGCAGCGGAAAAGCGCCTCAGGTACAGCGCTACAACGGCTGTCGCCTCCACCACGGGCGCATGGTTTACCCCATACCCCCAGCCTTGCGAGTTGACCTGGGAATCCAGCAGGAACGAGAGGGCGTCGGTCACGATTCAGGACTCGGAATCTCACAAAGAATCAGGCAGGTGATTAGTCTCTCACCTGCCTGGATTCTATCATCAGCCCAGATATTCCCGCAACCTGCGGCGGATGGCAGGATGCCGCAGCCGGCTGAGCGCCTGGGCTTCGATCTGGCGCACGCGCTCCCGCGTAACGCCCATCTTGCGCCCCACTTCTTCCAGGGTGTATGCCTGTCCATCGAGCAAGCCATAGCGCAACTGCAGGATGCGCACTTCGCGCGGCGGCAGGCTGTTCAGCACGGTATCCAAGTGCTCGCGCAGCAGGTTATAGGTCGCCGTTTCGTCAGGCGCCGGCACTTCTTCGTCCTGGATGAAATCTCCCAGCACCGAGTCCTCTTCATCGTCCGTTGGCGTCTCCAGCGAAAGCGGACGGCGCGCCACCTGAATCATGTTCTCCACCTTTTGCGGAGTGACGTCCAGCGCCACCGCCAGTTCTTCCACCGAGGGATCGCGCCCCAGCCGCTGGGTCAATTGATGCTGAACCCGCAGCAACTTATTGATTTGATCGCCCATGTGCACCGGCACGCGGATGGTGCGCCCCTGGTCGGCAATGGCGCGCGTCACCGCCTGGCGAATCCACCAGGTGGCGTAGGTGCTGAACTTGTGCCCGCGCCGGTAATCGAACTTCTTGGCAGCCCGAATTAAGCCGATATTGCCCTCCTGAATCAAGTCCAGGAAGGGGACTCCCCTGCCCATGTATTTCTTCGCCACGCTGATCACCAGCCGCGAGTTCGCGGTAATCAGGTGCTCGCGCGCCAGCCAGCCATCTTCGATCAGGCGCTGCAGCTCCTGGCGCCGGCGGGGCGTGACGTTGCCTTTTGCCAGTTCTTCCCTTGCCAGCCTGCCATTTTCGATACGCTGCGCCAACTCCACTTCCTCTTCTGCGGTTAGCAGCGGCACCCTGCCCACTTCTTTGAGGTACAAGCCGATGGTGTCATCGGTATCGATATTCGCAAGGTAGTTATCATCGACGACTGCTGTCCGTTTGATCTCTTCTTCGACCTCTTCTTCAGCCGCGGCTAACTCTTCTTCCGTTGGCGCAGGCGCAGCCACCTCATCTACATAAGGAATGCCAGCGCTCAGCAAAGCGGCAAAAGTTTCCTCAAGCTGATCAACATCCTGTTCAGCTTCAGGAAAGAAGCTCAAAATGTCGTCGATCGTGACGTAGGATTTCTGCCTGCCAATTTCAATAATGCGAGCAATGGCAGGATTTTCTTCCTCATGATCGCCAATCGATCGAATTAAATCATCTTCTATCATTCTATCTCCCAGAAATACCCTTAGTGAATCACTGGTTTCATTCAGAATACACTTGTTTTCACAAAAAATCAATACCCAACCGTTTCAGCCTTGCGAGGCTGAAAATTCCGCCAATTATGGCGCAGGGGTATTGGTAGGCTGTTCCTCCCCTGAGGTTTCCGGCGCTGTCGTCGGCGTCGGAGTTGGGAGGGGTGTGGGCATAATTGGCGGATTGGTCAAGATTTCTACGATGGAGTCAACCGAGAACTTATTGAGGATAACCATATTGCCATCCTCCAGGCGGGCGTAATAACCGCTGCCGGTTGGCGTGGCTTTGCCAATATAAGCCGTCTTTTGACTCCCGTCACTGAGTTTAACCCGGATGATGTAGGCAGGTTGTGACAAACCGACGATGTCTGCCGCCGGCGACTGCTCCAGCGGCGAGAGCACCGACAACGAAGCGAGCTGGTCAACAACGCTCTTGACCTTGAAGGAGTTGGTCTCCTCAGCCGTAATGCCTTCCATGACCCATACATCAGGCGTCGCCAGGTCAAGGACAACTGCCTTGCCGGTCGGCTGAATCACCTCCAGCCTGACGATGTCCTGCGACTGAACGCCAAAGAACAGGTTTGCCGCTGGAGTCTGGGTGGTTTTAGCCTCCTGGTCAGTTTTATACTTCTGCCAGAAGATCGTTCCTGCCAGGAGGAGCAGGAACACGACGAGGAGAATCAACGAAGAACGCCGAATCATATTTCTCTATCCCGTTTTTCTCCGTTTGAACCAAACGACAATGCCCGAAACGATTGCCGCGCCTGGCAGCACGATGACGCTGACCAGGAAGAACAACCCCAGGAAATAGGGGAACGCCGGCAGGTTCAGTGTGCGCGTGGTGCTGGATTTGGGCGTCAGGTTGATCAGGTTTTCCTGCCCAACCGCCCAATCCATCATATTGATCACCAACTCTGGATTGCCGTAAGATGACTGGTAATCGTTCAGGATGAAATCCGCATCGCCAACGACGACCACGCGCGCTTTCGAAGCGCTGTTCTCAGCGGCAATCAACAAGGGAAGCGACCCAATCTGATCGCTGCCTTCATCTGGAGAAGGATTTGCACCCTGGAGCAAGGACGCCAGGTCGGTCTCGCCCCAGGATTGATCGGAGGTCTTGACCACTTCCACCTGGGTGACGCCGGAGATGGCGCCGGTGGCTTTCAAGCTGCGCGCCCCCAGAAAGAAGGTCGCCTTGGTTTTCATGTCTTGGGTAACGATCGGGTGGGTGGCATAAGCTGCGCCCACCGCCATGAACGGCTGTCCCACCAGGTTCTGCCCCAGGACATCGACGACGATGTCATTCTGAACCGTGATGCCCCATTCAGTGTTCAGGTACTCAGCCAGCAAGTCTGGCTTATCGCCCATGTTGGTCATCACCGAAGGCTCCAACATGAAAATCGCCGCTCCGCCGTTCTGCAGATAATTCTTGATGAGGTTAACTTCACCCTCCAGGTAAGGTTCGGAAGCGCCAGCGATGACCAGAACATCGGCGTCCTGGGGAATCTCTGAGACGGTCAACAGGTTCAGCGTTTTGAGCTGGTAATTCTTGCCCTGCAGGCTGGATTTTGCCAGCGATATGGACCTGTCGCTTGAGCTATCGGGAGTAATCTCCCCATGACCGGTCAAGAAATACACATTCTTCACACCGCCGCTCATCAGCTTGACCAGCGCGCTGGTGACGCGCTGCTCATCCACAAAGGTCACCTGTTCACTGCGATCGCCAAGCGCGAGGACGAGTGTGCCATCGCGGGTGATATTCGCCTGCTGAGCTGCCACGGGGTCTTCATCGGGGTTGACCAGGGTGTAAGAAAATTTCCCCTTGCTGTTGCGGACATATTGATCCAGCAGCTTGACCGCCGAGTCCGAAGGAGTCCGCTGGGTATAGTAAGCCGTCGCGCTGACCGGCTGCTCCAGCTTCTTCAGGGTTTCGATCGTCTCGGGCGCCAGGGAATTGGTCTTGTCTTCCGTCAGGTCCCAGCGCTTGTCGTTTTGATAAGACAGGTAATTCAACACTGCCAGGATACCGACAATGGCAATCAAGACGATGACCGCGTTGCTGCCATAGCGCGCCTGGCGTCCGGTCAGCCATTGGCGCAGGCTGGCAGGGTCAAGGATAGCAAAAGCCGCCAAGCCCAAAACGGTCACTGCCAGGCTGATCTGGACGGCTAGATTCCATTGGCGTTGGACAACATACAAGCCAAACGATGCCAGGGCTGCCAGCAACGCCACGTACAAACCAATGGGGGCAAAACGATGCCATTTCGGGTTCATTATCGCCACCTCCGCGTCTCAACAGATACCGAACCGAGGGTCAAAAAGCCCACGATCAGGCTCAGGAAATACACCACCCCGCTCAGGCTGATCTCGCCTTGGAACATGGTGTCATAGAACTGGGAGCCCATGTCCAGGTGCCTGAAGATGGCGCTCTGGGCGCCGCCCGCCTGGGCGAAGATGCCAAAGATCCACCAGAAGATGACGATGAGACCAAACGTCACGATGTAAGAAGCCACCTGGTTACTGAAGAACGAAGATACCGCCACCCCCATGCCCAGGAAAGCGCCGGTCACCAGGAAAACCCCCAGGTATCCACTCACCAGGGGACCCTGATCGATGCCAGGGGTGATCAGCCAGTGCAAAACCAGCGGATAGATAAAGGTGATGGCGATGTTGGTCAGCACGAATAAAAAGCTCCCCAGCCATTTGCCCACCACCAATTCCCAATCGCGCACCGGAGCCGTCAACAGCAGCTCAATCGTCCCCAACCGCTGTTCTTCGGAAATCAGCCGCATGGTAAAAGCCGGGCAGGCAAACACCAGCAGGAACATCAAGGGACCAATCACGATGCCAACGTCCGGCGGCGGATACTGTCCAAAGGAGTTGACGCTGATCACCAGGCTGTTATAAACCACGATGCCGGTGATCAACAGCATAAAGAACGTAAAAGCATACGCAATGAAATTCGAGAAATAAGCTTTATATTCTCGAGAGGCAATGATCCAAATGTTTCTCATCTTGTCATCTCTCCTCAATCTTCAGTTTGGGCGAAGGGTTCAGCTTCGCTCATCGAGGGAGGCTGAGGTTCATCGCGGGTCAATTCCATAAAGATATCCTCCAGGCTCATCCCCACCGAGCGCAGTTCCAAGAGATCAACCCCGGCGTTGACCACCGTCTTAGCGATTTGGGAGCGGGGGTCCTGACCCGAGGCCGTTTCGATTTCATATTCGCCAATGCCATTGTGGCTGACACTCAGGACGCCAGGCACTTTAGCCAACTGCTTCTCCAGGTCATGGTCATCGCCCTTGACCTGGACGGTTACCCGCCCAGAGCCAGTCAGGCGCGCCTGCAGGCGGCTGGGGGTATCTTCGGCGACAATTCGTCCCTTGTTGATAATCAACACCCGGTTGCATAACTGCTGCGCCTCGGACAGGATGTGCGTCGAAAGCAGCACCGTCTTTTCTTTACCGATTTCACGAATCAGGTTGCGCACCTCGATGATCTGAGCCGGGTCCAGCCCGATGGTGGGTTCATCCAGTATCAACACTTCTGGCTTATGGATAATGGCTTGCGCCAACCCCACTCTTTGGCGCATGCCTTTCGACAGGCTGCTGATGTGGCTATCTGCCCGCTCGACCATGTGGACGATATCGAGCACTTCATCCACGCGCTCTTCCGCCTCGGGCAAATTGCGCAGGTCTGCCATGAACTTGAGGTATTCATACACCGTCAAATCATGGTACAGAGGCACCGTCTCGGGCAAGTAACCCACCCGTCGGCGCACTTCCAGCGATTGATCCACCACATCGTAGCCGGCGACCCGCGCCACGCCGGCAGTCGGCGGCATGAAGCCGGTCAAAATGCGCATGGTAGTGGTCTTGCCGGCGCCGTTCGGTCCCAGGAAACCCAGGATTTCGCCTTTCTCGGCATGAAAAGACAATTGGTCGATGGCGCGGCGTGCGCCATAATCCTTCGTCAATCCTTCGACTTGTATCATAAACGCTCCTGTATAAGACAACAAAAAGCACGGCAACTCAATCTGGAGGCAGTGCTGACAAATTTCATGGCAAGGTTACTTCATAACGCTTGCCACAAGTTTTCAAGAAGATGGACTCATAACCACGTATCACTATATATAAAAAATTGGGCAAAGTCAAGTAGTCTGACAATTTCTAATTAAATGTTAATTTTCAGCTAAATTCGAATTGACTTTTTACCACCCCTTGAGTAAAATTACGCCGTGTTTTCAAGCTCCAGTCCCAGCGAACAATTGATAATTTGAAATGTCTGCCCGACGGGACTCGCCAGCGGGCAGTTTTTCTGCACCTTTCATCCTATCACTTTTGGAGGCAAAATGAATCTCTTGGGGTTGGCTAGACATGGTTTGAACGGTTTTGAACAAATAGCGATCATTGGGGTTGTGCTTACCGCGTTCATCAGCCTTCTCTACGCCTGGCTGCTGCGCGGCACTGTGTTGAACAAGGACAAAGGCACGCAGAAGATGCAGGAAGTCTGGAACGCCATCCGCATCGGGGCAGACAGCTACCTGAACCAACAATTGCGGACGATTCTGCCCTTGATTGTTGTGCTGACGATTGCGCTGTTCTTGAGCGTGTACATCGTCCCGCCCACGCTCGAGGCGCGGGAGTGGCACTGCATCTTCATGCAAAACGTGGATGCCCACGACCTGAAAGCGCTGGAAAGCTGCGCCATGGGGATTACCCCCGAAAGCAACCCAAGCGCTTATCAGCTGATTCGGACGATCATCGGGATTGCCCGCACGGTTGCTTTCGTGATGGGGGCTTCGTTCTCGCTCCTGGTGGGGCAGCTCGGCATGCGCATGGCAATTCAAGCGAACGTGCGCGCCGCCTCGGCATCCCGGCGCGGGTTCAACGAATCCCTTTCCATCGCCTATTACGCCGGCACCATCACCGGCATGCTGACCGATGGCTTGGGGTTGTTTGGCGGCACGGTCATTTTCATGGTCTTTGGTCGGGCGGCGCCTGACGCGCTGCTAGGGTTCGGCTTTGGCGGCACACTGCTGGCATTGTTCATGCGGGTGGGCGGCGGCATCTACACCAAAGCCGCCGATGTCGGCGCAGACCTGGTGGGCAAGGTGGAGCAGGATATTCCAGAAGACGACCCACGTAACGCAGCGGTCATCGCCGACCTGGTGGGCGATAACGTCGGCGATTGCGCCGGCATGGCAGCGGACATCTTCGAGAGCTACGAAGTGACCATCGTTTCCGGCTTGATCCTGGGGCTGGCGCTGGTGTCGCTCACCGGGCAGTTGATCTGGATCGTGTACCCCCTCATCATCCGCGCCATTGGCGTCATCAGTTCTATCCTGGGCACCTTCGCGGTACCCATCTGGGAGCGTTTCCCCATCAAATTCTTGCGCGCCCGTGACGCCGAAGAAGCCATGTTCCGTTCTTACGAGGTCTCCAGCGTCAATACCATCCTGTGGTCATTCGTGCTCGCCATTCTTTATGCCAATGATTGGAAGCTGGCGGCATTGACCACCATAGGCGTTGGTCTGGCTGTGGCTTTCAACCCGCTGACCTCCTATTTCACTTCGACCCGGCGAGCGCCCGTCCAGGAGATTGTCAAAGCCACCAAGACCGGACCGGCGACCACCATTCTCTCGGGCTTATCGGTAGGCATGGAATCCAGCGTTTGGGCGCTGGTGGTAATCGTGATCAGCTTTGTGATTGCGCTGCTGCTTTATTCAGGGCAAGGTCCCATTTACGTGCTGTATGCGGTCGCCATGATCGGCATCGGCATGTTAAGCCACACGGGCAATAATGTGGCGATGGACTCTTACGGTCCCATCAGCGATAACGCCAATGGCATCGGGGAAATGGCATGGCACGATCTCGACGATGAAGAAACCAGGAAAGCCCGCCAGATCATGGCGGACCTGGACGCCGTTGGCAACACCACCAAAGCGATCACCAAGGGCATCGCCATTGCCTCGGCGGTCATCGCAGCGGTGAGCCTGTTCGCTTCATATATCACCGATGTAGGTCGCGTGCAGGAACAACTGGGACAAGCCAGAATCACCGGCATCGATATCTCCGCCACGCACGTCTTCGTGGGACTGCTCATTGGCGGCGCGCTGCCCTGGTTGTTCAGTTCCCTCTCGATCCGGGCGGTAAGCCGCGCGGCAGGGATGATTGTCGAAGAAGTGCGCCGTCAATTCCGCCTGCCGGGCATCATGGAAGGCACGACCACGCCCGATTATGCCCGCGTGGTGAGCATCTCGACCTCAGCCGCACAAAAGGAATTGGTCCCCCTGGCAACGATTTCTGTCCTGACTCCCCTGGCTGTAGGCTTGATTCTGCAAGTCGAAGCGCTGGGCGGCTTCCTGGCAGGCATCATCCTCAGTGGACAATTGCTGGCGGTCTACATGGCAAACAGCGGCGGCGCCTGGGATAACGCCAAGAAATCCATCGAAGATGAACCCAGGAACCTGGCGGAAAACACCGGCAAAGGTTCCGAACGTCACAAAGCCAGCGTTGTCGGCGATACGGTCGGCGATCCCCTCAAGGATACCGCCGGACCGGCGCTGAACCCCATGATCAAGGTGGTCAACCTGGTCAGCCTGATTGCCGCGCCTATCATTGTCAAGTACAGCCAGATTTCTGTGGGCATCGTGGTGGTCTTCATTGCCATGCTCATCCTGATTGGTTGGGCAATTTGGAGAAGCAAGCGCCCTGCCAAAGGCTTGGAGTAAAACGGCAGCTAAGGCGTCAAACCTGCAGCCCTCGGGAATTTTCCCGGGGGCTGTTTATTTGTAAGCGAAAGGTGAGCCGTTGTTGCAGCCCGAAGCGCCCGTGAAAAACTTAAAAAGTACTTGCATCTTCTGGCAGAATAAGGCATACTTAGCATGGGAGTGTGGTGAATGGCTACTATCAACTTACGCGCATATAACCGGGAAATCGAAAGCCTGATTGAGCATAACCAAAACGATGAGGCAATCGCCCATTGTTTGCACATCCTGCAATTTGTGCCAAAACACGTGGCGACCTACCGCCTGCTGGGGAAAGCGTTGTTGGAAAGCAAGCGTTATGGCGATGCCATCGACATCTTCCAGAGGCTGCTCTCCTCAGTTCCAGACGACTACGTTGCCCATGTTGGCATGAGCATCATCCGGGAAGACGAGGGCAAGCTGGACAGCGCCATCTGGCACATGGAACGCGCCTTCGAAACCCAACCCTCCAGTGCGCCCATCCAGGACGAGCTGCGACGCCTTTATGGACAGCGAGACGGCTTGATGCCCCCCAAGGTGCGATTGACGCGAGGCGCGCTGGCGCGCATGTACATCAAGGGGATGCTCTACCCCCAGGCGATTGCCGAACTGCGCGCTGCCCTCGCGGATGACCCGCACCGCCCCGATTTACAGGTTCTGCTCGCCCAGGCATACTACCTCAGCGGACAGACCATCGAAGCCGTCAACACCTGCAACGAGCTGCTGAAAAAGCTGCCCTACTGCATGGAAGCCAACCGCATTATGGCAGCCATCCTGCCCGAGGACGACCAATCCGATGAAGTCAAGGCATATCGCCAGCGATTGATTTCACTCGATCCCTATTATTCGAAAATTTCACCGCAGTCGCCCAATACGAATGAAGTGCCCGATAAAGAAGTGGTGGTGGACCACCTGGATTACCGTCCGGGCTTAGCGCCGACCGGCGCGGCTGCGCAGCCAAGCTGGGCAGCCTCGCTCGGCGTGGAAGTCGCTGAAGGGGCGCAGCCCTTGCCCGATTGGCTGAAGGGCGAAGGAGAAGCGCCGCCCGCCCTCCTGCCCGAGAGTGAAGCCGAACTGCCTCAAGCCGAAGCCGGTTTTGAGGCGGCTGCGGCGCTGGCTGGCGAAGAGGAAATCCCTGACTGGTTGAAATCTGCCGGATGGCAAACAGCAACCGGACCGGAACAACCGCCGCCGCCCCTCGAAGAACTGCCAGAAAGCGAAATCAGCCTCGAAATCGAACCGGGCGAGGTGCCTGAATGGATGAAAGACCTGGCGCCTTCTGAAAACCTGGTGGAAGAAATCCCGCCGGAAGCAGGAATCCCGGAGGGTGAAATTCCCGCCTGGCTCCAGGAAGAAGAACCTGGCGCATCGGATAGCGTGGTGATGTGGCTGGGCGGCAAAAAACCGCAGGAGCTTGCGCCAGAGCAGGAAATTCCTGCGGAGGGCGAAGCCCTGCCCGATTGGCTCAGTTCGCTGGCTCCCGAAAGCGCAGAAGCGCCGGCTGAACCTGCAGCGCCTGGGGAAGCGCTGCCAGACTGGCTGCAAGCTGAAACGGCAGCCGGGGGAGAGGCTGGCGTTGCTGAACCTGCGAGCGAAGTGCCAGGCTGGCTGGAAGAAGGCGAACCGACTGAAGAAAAAACCGGCGTGACCGACTGGCTGGAGCGCCAGGCAAAGCTGCGGGCTGCCCAGGCGCAGGCGGAGGAAGCTGCTAAAGAGGGAGCCGCGCCAAGCGAAGAAATCCCTGAATGGCTCAAGGAGTTCGATGTCGAAATCCCAGCCGAGGAAATGCCTACGATGGTCATGCCGGTGGAGGAAGCGCCAGCCGAGCCTGCCGAAGCCCTGGAGGAAGAAGCCGCCGCAGAAATCCCCGACTGGCTGAAGGGGCTGGAAATCGAAACCCCAGCCGAAGAAGCGCCCGCCTTCACCGAACCTGCGCCGGAGATTCCTGTCTCCGAAGAAGAAAGCGCCCTCGCCTGGCTGGACAGCCTGGTGCAGGGAACTGGCATCTCTGAAGAGCAATTGATGAGCCAACCCGAAGAAGTCGCCGAGGCGCCGGCTGATTGGAAACCGGAAGAACTTGCGCCCGCCGTAGGAGAAGCGATTGGCGCTGAGGAAGTCGCGCTGCCCGATTGGCTGCTTCAATCCGAGGAGGTTGGCGTTGAAGAGCTTACCGCTGCCGAGCCATCTGCCGAAGTCCCGCAGGCTGAACTGCCCGCCGCGGCAGCCGAATTGAGCGATCAAGAGGCGGCGCTAGCCTGGCTGGAAAGCCTGGCAGAAAAACAAGGCGTCCCTGAAGAGCAACTGCTGACCACGCCTGCCGAGCGCCCGGCTGAGGCGCCCGAATGGGTGCTGGAAACGCTTGCCCAGGAAGAAGCCGCCCCTGAAATTCCCGCAGAAGCCGCCGAAGCAGAGCTGCCGGAGTGGCTGAAAGCTGCCGAGGAGGTTCCCGCAGTTGAAATGCCCGCTGTTCAAGAAACCGCCAGCCAGGAAATGGAACAGCAAATGGAAGCCGCATTCGAGTGGCTGGAAGACCTGGCGAGAAAACAAGGCGTGCCAGAAGATCAACTGGAGACCCACCCCTTGAAACCGCTGGAAGAGCCTCCCGCATGGGTCAAGGAACAGGCGGCGCTCGAAGAGACTTCCCTGGGGCTGGCAGAGCCGGTCGAAGAAGCCGCCGCTGCGCCAGAAGCCCCCGTTGAAATCCCTGCGGAAGCCGAAGAGGCGCCCCCCGCCTGGCTGATGGAAGAAGAAGCCGCCTTGCCTCCCAGCCTGGAAGAAGCGCAGCCTGCGGTCAGCGCCGAAGAACCTGCGCCTGCCTGGGTGTTGGAGAGCGAAGCGCTCGCCGCCGAACAGCCTGCCGAGGGGCTGGCAGAGAAGCTCGACATCAACCAGGCAACGCTATCGCAATTGGAGGCGCTGCCGGGCATTGGTTTCGTGCTGGCGCAAGCCATCCTGGAATATCGCGACGCCATGGGCGCTTTCAGCCGCCTGGATGATCTGCTGAACGTCCCAGGCATCTCCGCAGACAGGCTGGAGATGATTCAAGACCTGGCAGAAGTCGTCCCTGTGGAAGCCCCCGCGGCGGTCGAAGCGCCCGCCATCCCGAAAGATAAGCAGGAAGCCCTGCTGTTCAACGCCAGGAATGCCCTGCTGGAGGGCGACTTGCCCTCTGCTCTTGAAGGGTATATCGCCCTGGTCGAGCGGCAGGTGTGCCTGGAAGAAGTCGTCAAGGATCTGCAGGAGGCGCTTTACAGCCATCCGCGGGACGTTTACCTGTTGCAAACCCTGGGAGACGCCTACCTGCGCCTGGATCAATTGCAGGAAGCTCTCAACGCTTACATTCAAGCTGAAGAGCTGCTGGGTTGACCTCTGACACGTTCATTACAATCAACGTGAAACGCAATCGGAACGGTGGTTCAGAAACGTTTCACGTTTTTATTCATAAACAACGCTTAGGAGATTGATGTGGAAAAGACTTTAGTACTCGTAAAGCCCGACGGCGTCCAACGGGGGTTGGTCGGCGAGGTGATTTCTCGATTGGAACGGCGCGGCTTGAAACTCATCGCAGCCAAGTTCATGATGGTCAGCCAGAACCTGGCAGAGGAACACTATGCCATTCATCAAGGAAAATCGTTTTACGATGGCTTGATCCGCTACATCACTTCAGCCCCGGTCATGGCAATGGTTTGGGAAGGACCTAACGCTATTGCAGCGGTGCGCCAGACGATGGGCTCCACGCGCCCCACCGAAGCCGCCCCGGGGACGTTGCGCCATGATTTCGCCTTGCAGGTTGGGCGCAATCTTACCCACGCCTCGGACACGAGCGAAAACGGCGAGAAGGAAGTCTCGCTGTGGTTCAGCCCAGATGAACTGGTCGCCTGGAACCGGGATGTCGACCGCTGGATATTAGAATAATCAACGACTCAATTCCTAGAGGTATTTTATCGGTGTTCACGCCACAAGAGATTGATGCTCATTTAGACGAAATACTCCCAACCGTACAAAAGCCAGGTCGCTATACCGGCGGCGAATTGAACCAGGTGGTCAAAGACTGGCGCTCAGTCAAGACTCGCTTTGCCCTGGTATTCCCCGATATTTACGACATTGGCATGTCCAACCTGGGACTGGCGATTCTGTACGACATCTTGAATCGACGCCAGGACGTGCTGGCAGAGCGGGCGTACGCCCCCTGGACGGATATGGAAAGCGCCATGCGGAAGCGCCGGCTGCCTTTGTACTCGCTGGAAACCCATCACCCGCTGGCAGCGTTCGACGTGATCGGTTTCTCGCTGCCTTACGAAACGTTATACACCAACCTGTTGAACCTGCTCGATCTTGCCGAAATCCCTCTGCTCACCCAAGAGCGGAGCAAGGACGACCCCTTGATCATCGCCGGTGGACACGCCGCTTTCAACCCTGAGCCAATGGCGCCTTTCATCGACGCCTTCGTCATCGGCGAAGGCGAGGAGGTGGTGATCGAAATCGTGGAGACGCACCAGGCATGGCAGCGCTCCGGCGCAGATCGGCAGGCGCTGCTCCGCAGCTTATCGCGCCTGTGGGGGGTGTACGTGCCCTCCCTCTACCAACCACATTATGACTCGGATGGCGCGGTCTCCCACATCGAAAAGCTGGATGAGGAAGCTCCACTGCCCATCCTCAAGCGCATCGTGCCGGTCTTGCCGCCGCCGCCAACCCGCTTCATTGTCCCTTACATCGAAACCGTGCATAACCGCATCCCTATCGAAATCATGCGCGGCTGCACGCGGGGATGTCGTTTCTGCCACGCCGGCATGATCACCCGTCCGGTGCGGGAGCGCCCGGTTGAGGAAGTGGTCGCCGCTATCGAAGAATCCTTGCAGCACACCGGCTTTGAAGAAATCGGGCTTTTATCCCTGTCGTCTTCAGACTATACCCACATCTTGGACCTTGTGCAAAAGGTCGGGGAGAAGTTTGCCGGCAAGCACCTGGAAATTTCGCTGCCCTCGCTGCGCATCGAGTCGTTTTCCGTGGATTTGATGGATGCGCTCAAAGGCGCGCGGCACGGCGGGTTCACCCTGGCGCCCGAAGCCGCCACCGAGCGGATGCGGGAAATCATCAACAAGCCGGTCAGCACTGAGCAGCTCATGGAGACGGCGCGGGCGATTTACAGCCGGGGCTGGACGACCATCAAGCTGTACTTCATGATTGGGCATCCTTCGGAAACAATTGAAGATGTGCAGGCGATTGCCGACCTGTGCAAGGCGGTGCTGGCGGAGGGCAGGAAGATCATCGGTCGCCGCGCCCGGCTCAACGCCGGCGTCAGCACGTTCATCCCCAAACCGCATACGCCCTTTCAATGGGCGCCGTGCGACTCGATGGAACAAATCCTGGCAAAACAATCGCTGCTCAAGCGAGAACTGCGCGACCGCGACATCCACCTGACCTGGACGAAGCCGGAAGATACGCTGCTGGAAGCCTGGCTGTCGCGCGGCGATCGGCGCATGTCCGAGGTCATTTTCCGGGCTTGGCAGAATGGCGCAAAATTCGACGCCTGGCAGGAGCATTTCAACTATTCTGCCTGGCTGGAGGCGTTTGCCGGCGCCCATCTCGACCCGGCGTTTTACACCCACCGCGAGCGCCCAATCGACGAGGTCTTTCCCTGGGAGCACATCAGCGCCTCGGTCCGGAAGAAATTCTTGACGGAGGACTACCTGTGGAGCCTGCGGCGCCAGACGCGGGTGGACTGCCGGGAACGCTGTTTTGCCTGCGGCATTTTGCCCACCTTTGCCGAGATGCGCAGCCAGCACCCCGGTGAAGCCTGGCAATGCCCCGAGGTCAAGCCAAAATCGGCGCGCCAGGGCATGGCGCTCATCCAGATTGCCGAGACCGAAGCCGCGACGTAGTCGAGCGGGGAGGACAATGCGCATCCGCATTTACTTCGCCAAAACCGAAGCCATGCGCTTCACCGGGCACCTTGATTTGCACAAGACCTGGGAGCGAACCTTTCGGCGCTCTGGCTTGCCGCTCAGCTATTCCCAGGGGTTTCACCCCCAACCCCGCCTGCAACTCGCCTGCGCCCTGCCGCTTGGCTTTACCAGCCAGGCGGAAATCCTGGATGCCTGGCTCGACGCCGAGCTACCGCTGGAGGACATCCGGTCAGCTTTGTGCGCCGCCATCCCGCCGGGAATCCGCTTGCAGCGCATCGAAATCGTCCAGCAGCCATCTGCAGCGCTGCAAACCCAGGTGCTATCGGCAGAATACGAGATCACGCTCAAGGAAGACATTCCAGACCTGGATGACCGCATTGCCAGGCTGCTCGCTCAGCAGTCGATTCTGCGGGAATGGCGCCATAAACCCTACGATTTGCGCCCCTTGATTGAAATGTTAGAAACATCGCCAGCAAACGGCGCCGACCGGCGCATCCTGCGAACCAGGCTGGCTGCCCGCGAAGGCGCCACCGGCAGACCCGAAGAATTGCTGGCAGCGCTTGGGATTGCGCCCGATCGGGCAAAAGTCCACCGGACAGGGTTGGCGCTGCGCCCAGGGTAATCTCACAGGAGAAACAACATGGACAGGGCTCTACTGGGAATCCTCTTTTCGTTGACCTTCGGCTACCTGCCGATGTTCCTTTTCGCTGCCCTGGTCTATTGGTCCGACCGCTATGAAAAAGAGCCCAAACGCCTCCTGGGCGGCGCATTCTTGTGGGGAGCGGTCGTTGCCGCCGGCGGCGCGTTTATCATCAACACCATCTTGGGGATTGGCGTCTATATCTTTACCGGTTCAGAAGCGGCGACTGAGCTGACCACCGGCTCGCTCATTGCCCCCGTCGTCGAAGAACTGTTGAAAGGTCTCGCCGTCTTGGGGGTCTTCCTTATGTTCTACCACGAATTCGACACGATCTTCGACGGCATGGTGTACGCGGCGATCACCGCGCTGGGATTTGCCGCTACCGAGAACGCGTATTACATTTACACCTTTGGCGTGGCGGAAAATGGATTGTCAGGCGGTCTCTTGATTGCCTTCATCCGCGTGATTCTGGTCGGCTGGCAGCATCCTTTCTATTCGGTTTTTACCGGCATCGGGTTGGCAATTGCGCGGCTCAATCACCGCTGGTCGATAAAAATCATCGCCCCTCTCGCCGGCTTGAGCCTGGGCATCCTGGCGCATTCCTTTCACAACACGCTGGCGCACTTGCTGCACGGCTTGGGCGGGCTGGCTGCAACCACCCTGCTGGACTGGTCTGGCTGGCTGATCATGCTCATCTTTGCCTTCTGGGCGCTCTACCGCGAGCGGCGCTGGATCGTCCTCCAGTTACCCGAAGAGGTGTCGCAGGGGGTGATGACCAGGGCGCAATACCAGGTCGCCTGTTCTGCCAGGGCGCAGATGATCGCCCGCCTCAATGCATTGTTCAGCGGGCGGTTCCGGGCAACCAACCGCTTTTACCAGGCGACGGCTGAGCTGGCGTATAAGAAGCACCAGTTTGCGGCGTACGGCAACGAAAGGGGAAACCTGGAAGCCATCGAAAAGCTGCGCGCCGAGCTGGCGCGGCTTTCGCCTTTCGCCGGCGTGTAAGGATACCTCCCTGCCCGGCGAGCCTGCCGGTTCGAAACAGCCAGTTTATTTCGGTTAAAATGCCCAACGAATCCCGCTCTCGTGGTAAAATTCGAGTGTGCCCCTGTAGCTCAGAGGATAGAGCGTTGGCCTCCGGAGCCAAATGCGGCAGTTCGAGTCTGCCCAGGGGTACTTTTTCTTTATGTTCCCACCAGATGAAAACCGTGAAACGATGACCCCTCGTGAGCGCTGGTTGGCTGTGCTCACCCGCCAAAAGCCGGACCGCCTCCCCATGGACTATTGGGCGACGGAGGAATTCAGCGCCAGATTGATTCGTCACCTGAAGCAGAGCGCAAAAAGCGAACGCCAACTGATTCGCGCCATGCACACGGCGGAAGGGACGGCGCTCCTGCGGCAGGCGCTCAAGCGCCTGCACGTTGACTTCGTCATCGGCGTTGGACCTGAGTACGTGGGTCCCCCCTTGCCCAAGGACCAGGATGTCTTCGGCTGCCGCTACCGGCAGGTTGATTACGGCGCCGGCGTCTATGGCGAGGTCGTGTTTCACCCGCTGGCGCAATACCAAAGCGTTGCCGAAATCGAGAAAAATTACACTTTCCCTGCCCCAGACTGGTGGGATTACAAAACCATTCCAGACCAGATCGTTGGCTGGGAAGATTATCCCATCCGCGGCGGCGGCTCAGAACCTTTCCTGATCTATAAGAACCTGCGCGGACAGGAGCAAGCCTTCATTGACCTGGTGGAAAATCCAGAGATCGTTGATTACTGCCTGGATAAGCTATTCGAGCTGGCATACCAAAATTCGCTGCGCATCTATGAGCAGATACCCGGCAAAGTGATGATCTCCTACGTCGCCGAGGACATGGGCGGGCAGGAAAACCTGATGTTTTCCCTCCAGACCATCCGGCGTTTTCTGATCCCGCGGATGAAGCGCATCATCGAGCTGGCGCACCAGGCAGGGGCGTTCGTCTTTCACCACAACGATGGCAACTGCCGCCGCGTCATCCCGGATATGATCGCCGCCGGCATTGACGTGCTCAACCCCATCCAGTGGCGGTCGAAGGGCATGGCGCGCGAGGAATTGAAGGCGGAATTTGGTCATCAAATCGTTTTTCATGGCGCCATGGACAACCAATACACTCTGCCGTTTGGCACAACGGCAGAGGTTTACCAGGAAGTGCAAGATAACCTGGCAATCCTGGGCGCCGGAGGCGGATACATCCTTGCGCCCTGCCACAACATCCAGGCGATCACGCCCGTCGAGAACGTGCTGACTATGTACCAGGCGGGCTATGAGCTAGGCTGGAGCGAGTAAACCGGTTTACAACCCGGCGCGTAAATCCGCGGGCGGCTGCTGAAATCGGTAAGGGATGACGAAGAAACCGCGCAATGCCTCGCCCGTCGATTGCTTGATGCCAATGCCCTGGCTGGGATGCGCCAGGTTGAGCGTCAACGTTGGCTCCAGCCCGGGATGGTTGGGTTCATACAGGCGAATGGTCATCTGGCGGCTGACCGGGTCTTCCTCGTAGCCTACCGCCAGCACCTGGTGATTTTGCGTCGGGTCGCCGCCGCCCTTTGCCCGAATCAACGCCAGGATGACCGGTTCACCCTTGTCCAGCCTGCGGCGCATCTTAGGCGCCTCGTTGCGCGCCGTCCGCTTCGCCAGCTCCAGGTCGTCCTGGAGCATCCACTCGATCACCTTGGGGATGGTCGTCAACCCCAGGCTGTCAAGCTGCCGGTCCCATAGATAATTCCGGAAACGGCTGGGGATTTCTTCTGGTCTTTTGTAATCGGGCACGGGTAGGCTGAGCATGTAGTAATCGGTGGCAGCAAAGCACATCCCGCCGCACAACCCATAGACGATCTTTCCCAGGTCCACCTGCCCGACCAGCGGCAGGTCGAATTTGGCATCGAAATTGAAGCTGTTGACGAATCGAAAGCCGTGTTCTTTAGGCTTGAAACCGGTAGTGATGACAGGCATCGTTTCCTCCATTTTCTATAACAATATTTGGCGATAGCAGAGCAGCAGCCTGGTACAACCGCTGTGGAGCAATGCCCAAAGTATAACACTCTTATCAAATCGGATATAATTCAGTCCAGCCGCCAAGACATTTGCCGAATCACTCAATAAAAGACAAGATATATCGGAGAACTTGACGCTGGTCATTTCTCAAGGAAACAGCCTTGCATTTTCATCCCCAAGCTGGAGAATGCTACAATGTCTTTACCATCTCCCGAAATCCACCATCGCCAGTTGCGCTTGTACCAGGAGCTTCAAAATAAAAACCTGGATGCGCTGCTGCTCAACCCCAGCCCTTCGCTGGTTTACCTGACGGGGCTGCACTTTCACCTTTCCGAGCGCCCCGTCGTCGCCTGGTTCATCCCTGAGCAGCCCCTCATCATCGTTCTGCCAAAGCTGGAAGCCTTGAAGGTCGAAGGACTGCCTTTTCCCATTGAGGCATTCACCTATGACGAAGACCCGGCAACCTGGGGGGATGTTTTCCGCCAGGCTGTTCACCATACCAGGCTGGACCGCGCCAGGATTGGCGTCGAGCCGCGCTGGCTGCGATTGCTGGAATACAACCTCTTGCATCCCGTCCTGCCCAATGCGGTCTTCGAAGATGGCAGCGCGCTGCTGGCAGAGCTGCGCATGCAAAAAGACGAAGCCGAAGTGTCGCTGATGCGCCAGGCGGTTCACATAGCCCAGCAGTCGCTGGCGGCGACGCTGCCCATCATTCGCGCCGGCGTCGCCGAACGGCAGATTGCGGTGGAGTTGACCCAGCAGCTATACCGGCTGGGCTCTGACGCCTCCCTGCCGTTTACGCCCATCGTCTCTGGCGGACCCAACAGCGCCAACCCGCACGCCGTCCCCACTGACCGCCCCCTCGCCAGGGGCGACCTGCTGGTCATTGACTGGGGAGCCTGCTGCCAGGGGTATTTCTCCGACATCACCCGTACCTTTGCCATCGGCGATCTGGAACCGGAATTTGCGCGCATCTCACAACTGGTGCTGGAAGCCAACACTGCCGGGCGCAATGCCTGCCAGCCTGGGGTGCCAGCCAGCCGCGTGGACGATGCCGCCCGCGCGGTCATCACTGCCGCTGGATATGGCGAATACTTTCGGCACCGCACCGGGCACGGCTTGGGGCTGGAGGTGCACGAGGACCCCTATATCCGTTCGGATAATCCCCAAAAATTGCTGCCTGGGATGACCTTTACCGTCGAACCGGGCATTTACCTCCCCGGGCGCGGCGGTGTGCGCATCGAGGACAACATGGTCATCACCGCCTCAGGCAGCGAAAGCCTGACGGACTTCCCGCGGCAGGTTCAGGTTCTGCCTGGATGAGAAGTCTGCTGCCGCGTGACCTGCTGTTGGTCGCGGCTGCCCTGCTGGTGTGGGGAATCGGCGAGGGGATGTTCTTGCTGTTTCAACCGCTCTACCTGCAGGAGCTTGGGGCAACGCCGCTTCAGATCGGCTTGATTACCGGTCTTGCCAGCGCTTTTATGACAACCGTCCACATCCCCGCCGGTTACCTGGCGGACCGCATCGGGCGCCGTCCAATGCTGCTGGCTGCCTGGTTCATTGCCCTTGCTGCCACCTGGATCATGGCGCTGGCAAAGACGCTCCCCGGCTTTGTGGCGGGCAGCATCATTTATACCATGTCGGTATTCGTCTCTGTTCCGATGAACAGCTACATTACGACCGCGCGCGGCAAGCTGAGCGTCAGCCGCGCCCTGACCCTGGTTTATGCCATCTATAACCTGGGCGCTATCCTGGGACCCCTCTTGGGCGGTTGGGTGGGCAGCCGCCTGGGTCTGCAGCGGAATTTCTTCGTCGCTGGTACGATTTTCTGCTTTTCCACCGCGCTGATTCTGTTCATCCGACCGCAGCCGATCGAGGCGAAGCGAACGCGCCGCATCCGAGCAGAAGTCAGGCAAATCATGACGCCTGCCTTCGCCAGTTTCCTGGCAATCGCCTTCCTGGCAATGTTGGTGCTCTATCTGCCGCAGCCATTGACGGTCAACTTTCTGCAAAATGAACGCAAGCTTGACCTGAATCAAATCGGCGCGCTGATTTCGATCCGCAGCCTGGGGGTGGTGCTGCTCAACCTGATCCTGGGTCAATTGAACGCCCGCAATGGTCTTCTCCTCTCCCAAGCCGCTGTTGGCATTTTCGCCGCGCTGATCTGGCAGAGTCAGGGCTTCATCGGGTTTGCGCTGGGGTATCTCATGGGAGGGGGTTTCCAAACCGCAAGGGCTTTCATCACCGCTCAGGGCAGGAACCTGCTCAACGCCGAAACGATGGGGCTGGGGTATGGTATGATAGAAACGGTGCTTTCGGCAGCCATCATCGCCGCGCCTCTGCTGGCTGGTTACCTGTATTCGCTTCGCCCAGAATACGTCTACATCGCCAGCCTGTCGGGAATTGCCTTAGTTTTCTTGCTCAGCCTGCTCTTTCTGCCCGCTCATCAAGGAGGAGACCATGGATAACCTCTTACAAATGGGAATCGAATTCATCCTGGCGCTGCAAGCCATTGGGGAATGGATCTTTACGCCCATGAAGTTTTTCACTTTCATGGGGAATGAAGAATTCTACCTGTTGCTGGCGCCCGCCGTGTATTGGTGCTTTAGCGCCGAAATCGGCTTACAACTTGGCTTGATTCTGATGTTTTCAGCCAGCACAAACGCCATCTTCAAGATCGCTTTTCACCAGCCTCGCCCCTCGTGGCTGGACTCAAGCCTCCAGCCGCAGGTAAGCGAAAGCTCCTTTGGCATCCCCTCGGGGCACGCCCAAAATGCTGTGGCAGTGTGGGGCTTGCTGGATATCCGAACAGGCAAGTTCTGGGGATGGATCATCGCCGTCTTGTTGGCATTGCTCATCGGGTTGTCGCGCATGGTGTTAGGCGTGCATTTCCCAACCGACGTGCTGGCGGGCTGGGGATTGGGATTGTTGACGCTCTGGCTTTTCGTCAGGCTCACCCCGCCGATTCGCCGGTGGCTGCAAGGCTTATCCGCCTGGCAGCAGGTTGGCGTTGCATTGCTCGTCTCGCTGGCGCTCATCATCGCCGGCTACGTCGTCAGGGGGCTGCTGGGAAGCTGGCAGGTTCCGCAAGAATGGGTGGAAAACGCCCTGGCGGCTGACCCCGGCTCCGAACCGATCACCCCGCTCGACCTGAGCGGCTTGGTCTCCAACGGCGGCGCTTTATTTGGGCTGGCAAGCGGCGCGGTCTTCATCCGCCGCCGCGGCGGCTACCGGGCGAGGGGAAAGCCGCTTCAATTGATCCTCCGTTATGTGCTTGGCGTGGTGGGGGTGTTCATCTTGTGGCGCGGGCTTGGGCTTTTCTTCCCTCGAGGAGAGGAGCTGCTGCCGGCGGCGCTCCGCTACCTGCGCTATGCCCTTGTCGGCTTTTGGATCACCGGGCTGGCTCCCCTGGTCTTTCGCTGGACAAGGCTGTCCACCGGCTGACAACACGACAGCCGTTAAAACGAGCGCCCTGCTCTATCAAAAGAAAACTGGCGGAACGCTCTCCGCCAGTTGAGACATCTTAAAAACCTGCTTGAGCGCAGCGTGTCATTCTTCGCGCGCCGCAGCCAGTTCTTTCTGCCGGGCATTGATGACTTCCTGAGCAATGTGAGCCGGCACGACTTCATAATGGGAAAATTCCATGGTGAACACGCCGCGCCCGCCCGTCTTTGAGCGCAGGTCTGTTGTGTAGCGCTGCATTTCCGCCAGCGGCACCAGGGCAGTGACTACCGAACGCCCTTTTTCGGTGTCCATGCCCAGGACGCGCGCCCGGCGGGTGTTCAAATCGCCCAGGATATCGCCCATGTTGGCTTCGGGAACGATGATCTTCACCGTCATGATCGGCTCGCGCAGGACGGGGTTCGAGTCTTTGAATGCCAGCTTGAACGCCTCACGCCCGGCGGTTTCGAAGGCAATCGGTTTCGAGTCAACCGGGTGCTCTTTGCCGTCATAGACCGAAACCTTGATATTGGTGATCGGATACCCCGCCAAAATGCCTTCTTTCATCACATTGCGGATGCCTTTTTCGATCGCCGGGGCGTAGCTGCTGGAGATAGCGCCGCCAAAGACATCCCAAACCATTTCGAATTCCACATCCGGGTTCGGGTAAATGCGCAGCCAGACCTCGCCAAACTGACCGGCGCCGCCGGTTTGCTTCTTATGACGGTACATCGCCTGACCTTCCTTGGTGATCGCCTCCTGGTAAGGCACCTTGGGGATTTCCACCGTGAGGGAAGTCTGGAACTTGGTTTCTGCTTTGCGGATAGCGACATCGATATGCTGGTCGCCCATGCCCTGCAGAATGGTCTGGGCAGTGCTGGGCTCCTGCCGCCAGGTCAGGGTCTTGTCTTCTTCACACAGGCGGGTCAAGGTCGGGCTGATCTTGGCTGAGTCTGCCTGGGTTTTGGGGAAGACGGCAACGCTGAAAAGGGCGTGCGGATATTCTGGCACGGGCAGCGTCAACGGATGTCCTTTGTCGCAAAAAGTATCCCCGGTGGCAGTGACGCTGAGCTTGGAAACCGACACGATATCGCCGGCATGCGCCATCTTGACGGGAATTTGCTCCTTGCCGCGCAGCACGTTCAGGCTGCCAAACCGCTCTTCAACGCCTTTCGTCTGGTTCCAGGCGCGCGTATCGGCAGTCAGCACGCCCGAATACACCCGCAGGTAAGTGATCTTGCCCACGAACGGATCTGCCGTTGTCTTCCAAACGTAGGCAGCCAGGGGGCTGCTATCAGAAATGACCAGTTCTTCCTCGCCATCTTTGCCCTGGGCTTTGACGGCTGGCATATCCAGCGGCGAAGGCGCAAGCGCGGCAATCGCATCCAACAAGGGAGCAATGCCAATTTCGGCTGCCCCGGCGCACACGAAGACCGGCACATACGAGCCTGAAAGCACGACCGCCTTCAACCCACGCATAATCTCCTCGGGATTCAGGTCAGTCCCTTCCAGATATTTTTCCAGCAGCGCATCTTCCCCCTCCGCGGCGGCTTCGATCAATTCCATGCGGGCGCTTTCGGCTTCATCCTGGTATTCAGCCGGGATGGGCTGGGCAGTTTTTCCTTCGCCTGCATATGCCTTCATGCTCAACAAATCGATCACCCCCTTGAAGTCAGCTTTTTCGCCCCAGGGAAGCTGAACCGTAATCAAGCGGGCATCGGTGATTTCCCGCAGAGAATCCAGCGCCTTGCGGAAGTTGGCGTTATCGCGGTTCATCTTGTTGACCACGACCATGCGCGGCAGGTTGAAGCGGTCGCAATACTGCCAGGCGATTTCGGTGCCTACCTCAGCCCCCGAAACGGCATCGATCAACACCAGGGCGCTGTCGGCAATACGCAGCGCAGAGATCATCTCGCCGACGAAATCGGCGTAGCCAGGGGTATCCAGGAAATTCAACTTGAGGTCTTTATACTCAATCGGGATTAGCGAGGTGGATAAAGAGAGCCCCCGGCGGATTTCCTCATCTTCGAAATCGGCAACCGTCGTCCCATCTTCGATGCGACCCATGCGGGTCGTGACTCCTGTAAAGTGCAGGAACGCTTCAGTGAGCATGGTCTTTCCGGCGCCGCTGTGAGAGACCAGCGCGATGTTCCGGATCGACCCAGTGGAATATTCTTTCATTTATCAGCCCTTCCTTGTTTGAATTCAGACAATCCCCGATTGTAAAATAACTCCCAAGGTTTGTCAAAGGGGAAAACAGCGGTTAAAATAGGCTTTATGTTGCCCAGGAAGTGGTTTTACACCCTGATGTACTGGCGCAAGCCGCGCTGGGATACCGGCGTCAGCCCGCCAGAGCTGATGGACTTCATTGCCAGTCATCCGCCAGGGCGCGGGCTGGACCTGGGGTGCGGCACCGGTACGAATGCCATCACCCTGGCGCAGCACGGCTGGACGATGACCGGCATCGACTTTGTGCGCAAAGCGATTGCCACCGCGCGCCGCAAAGCCCGCCAGGCTGGGCTGGCAATTGACTTTCGCCTCGGCGATGTCACCAAACTGGATGACCTGCGCGCCCCCTTTGACCTCATCCTGGACATTGGCTGCTATCACAGCCTGCTGCCTGCCCAACGACAGGCTTACGGTCACAACCTGAGCCGCCTGCTGCGGCCGGGCGGCATTTTCCTGCTGTATGGTTTCTTGAAAAACCCAGAGCTGCCTTCAGCCAATGGCGTGAGCGACGAAGACTTCGCCATGTTCTCTCAGAGTTTGAAATTTCTCACCCGCAGCGATGGGCTGGATGGCAGCCGTTCATCCACCTGGTGGACATTTGAAAAGCCGGCGGATGAATAGGGCGCATTTTCTGTTCTTTTTCCTGGATGGCGTCGGTCTGGGCGAGGATGACCCTACCAAAAATCCTTTTGCGCGGGCGCGCCTGCCCAACCTGGAAGGTTTACTCGCCGGGCAACAGCTCACCGCTGAAGCGCTGTCAGGAAAAACCAGGCTGCATACCCGCCGCTCCAGCCTGATAGCGCTGGATGCCTGCCTCGGCGTGCCAGGGCTTCCTCAATCGGCAAGCGGGCAGGCAACCTTCTTGACCGGCGAAAACATCCCCCGCCGCCTGGGATATCATTATGGACCCAAACCCAACCCGGAGATTGCCGCTTACCTGCGCAATGGCAATCTCTTTCACCGTCTCACTCTTTCTGGGAGGCAGGCTGCCCTGCTGAACGCCTATCCTCCGCGCTACTTCCAAGCCATCCACTCGGGTCGCAGGTTGTACTCAGCCATCCCGCTGGCAGTTGCCAGCGCCGGGCTGCGCCTGATGACGCTCGAAGACCTGCTGGCGGGCGGCGCACTGTCGGCGGATTTCACTGGCGAAGGCTGGAAAACCCACTTGAACCAGCCGGAGGTCCTGCAGCTCCACCCCGCTCAAGCCGGCGCCCGCCTGGCGCAACTGGCGCGAGGCTATGATTTTGCCTTTTTCGAATACTGGCTGAGCGATTACGCCGGGCATCAGCAGGATATGGCGCAAGCCTGCGCCCTGCTGGAGCAACTCGACCAGGTGCTGGGCGGGCTGCTGGACGCCTGGGACGATCAGCGCGGATTGGCGCTGATCACCTCAGACCACGGCAACCTGGAAGACCTCTCGACGCGGCGGCATACGGAGAACCCCGTGCCCGCCATCCTCATTGGGGCTGAAAATTTACGCCAGGCTTTTACCACCGACTTGAGCGACCTGGCGTCCCTTTATCCTGCCATCTTGAAGTTCTTTGGCTTGCCCGCTGGGTGAGCAGACCAGCGCGACAACCGCCCCAGAATCAGATGATTCCCAGCTCTTTGCCGATGCTGGCGAAGATTTCCAACACCCGTTCAAGCTGCTCATCGGTGTGCGTCGCCATGTAGCTGGTGCGCAAGAGCTGCCGCCCCGGCGGCACTGCTGGCGATACCACCACATTGACATATACCCCGCTGTCGAACAGCTTCTTCCAGAAGAAGACGGCGCGCATATCATCGCCGATGATGATGGGCACCACCGGCGTGCACGATTCGCCCGTGTCGAAGCCCAGCCGCCTGAATTCCCGGCACATGCGAGCGCCGATGGCGTTGACCCGCTCGACGCGCTCCGGCTCTTCCCGCAGGATGTGAAGCGCCTCCAAAGCCGCCGCCGTGTTGGAGGGCGTCATGCTGGCGCTGAAGATCAGCGAGCGGGCATGATGCTTGACGTAATGAATCACGTCCTCATCACCGGCAACAAAGCCGCCCAGCGAAGCGAGCGACTTGCTAAAGGTTGCCATGATCAAATCCACTTCATCGGTCAAATCATAGTGGGCTGCGGTGCCCCTGCCGCCGCCCAGCACGCCAAGCGCATGGGCGTCATCCACCATCAGGCGCGCGCCATATTTCTTGCAGACCTCGACGATTTCGGGCAAGAAGGCAATATCGCCCTCCATGCTGTACAAGCCGTCCACAACCACCAGCTTTCCGGCTTCGTCAGAGATGCTGGCAAGCACCCGCTCCAGGTCCTTCGAATCGTTATGCCGAAACCGCCTGGTTTGCCCCCAGCCCAGCCTGGCGCCATCCACGATGCTGGCATGGTCATACTTATCCAGGATGACGACATCGCCGCGCCCCACCAAGGCGCTGATCGTCCCCAGGTTCACCTGCATGCCGGTCGAAAAGACCAAACCAGCTTCTTTCCCAACCCATTCTGCCAGTTCATGTTCCAACTGGTGGTGCAGCTCCAACGTGCCGTTGAGGAAGCGGGAACCGGTACAGGAGGTGCCATATTTCTTGATAGCATCGATTGCCGCCTGGCGCACGCGGGGGTGCGTGGTCAAACCGAGGTAATTATTCGAACCGCACATGATCACCCGCCGCCCCTGGTGAATGACTTCGGTCCCCTCATGCCCTTCCATGGGAATGAAATAGGGATAAAACCCCATTGCCATCACCTCTTTGGCGTACGTGAACTCAGAACACTTCTTGAAAATGTCCATGGTCAACCTCCTGGGAAAGAATGCCGCGCATCAAACGAATGTGCCCTTTTTACCATAATTTCGTCCTGTGAGCAAATCTCTGTGGTTCACCAGCCACACTCCCGCCAGGATGAGGCACCCCCCTAAACCCACTGCCCAGCCGGGCTTTTCGTTCAGCCATAAGGCTGCCACGATGACGGTCACCAGCGGCTCTAAATAGACAAAGGTATTGGTCTGACCTGCCGAAAAGACCTGAAGGGCGTCATACCAAAAGATGTAAGCCAGCCCCGAGCTGAAGAACCCTAAAAAAGCAAGCGTTCCCCACGCCGGCAGCGCCAGCCTGGGCAGCGCCTGTAGCCCATCACTGGCGAGAAAAAGGGGCAGATAGAGCAGCCAGCCCCATAACATCACATAGAACATCATCAAAGTGGCAGGATACTTGCGCAAGCCGTAACGCGAAAGCACAGAAAAGATTGCCCAGTTTGGCGAGCTGAGCAGGATGAGAAAATCGCCCGGCGCGCCAAAGCGCCCCTGCGCCAGTTGGCGCAGGTCGCCGCGGGTAATGACAACCAGCACCCCCACCGCAGCGACCAACACGCCCATCAACTGGATGACCGTCAGGCGCTCTTTCAACGCCAGCCAGCCGATGAGCGCCGAGACAGCCGGTATCGAAGCGACGATCCAGGCGGTGGTGGTCGCCTGCGAGGTGACCATGCCGTTCGATTGCAACCACTGGTGCAGGGCAATGCCAATGAAACCGACCAGGATGAAATAAGCTGTGTCTTTCCTGTTCACCGGGACGAACTGCCTGCGCAGCCAGACTGCCGCCCCCAGCACCACCACGCCCAGCGCAAAGCGCAGCCAGACGACAACATCAGGGGACGCAAACCTTAGAGCGTACTTCGTGGCGACAAATGAAGCGCCCCAAATGACGACGGCGCCGGTGGCTTCGACGGCAGACAGTAGCTTAGAGCGAGTCAAGGCAGCAGGTGAAAGGCATCATATTCCAAAAAATGGCGTTCAGGAGGTTTTCCCTGCCCGCTTTCGACCCAGGTCGGACAACCAGTCGATGATGAAAAAGGAGCCGGTATCCAACCAGCGGATGACATGGTAGAAAAGATGATTGGAGGCAAGCGGGGCGATGATAAATCGCTTGCGTTCGATGCCGCGGATGATCGCCTTCGCCACCTCCTGCGGTGAAGCGATGCCGTCTAATTGACGAAGAATGTCGATTTCCGGTATCTTGAAACTGCGCTCATAGGCAAGCTGCGGCGTGTCTGTGTCTGGAGGATAGACAACCGAAACGCTGATGCCAGCATAGCGCATTTCCATGCGCAGCGCCTCGGCAAAGCCGCGCAGAGCGTATTTCGAAGGGCTGTAGGCGGTATAGCCAGCAACGCCCAAATAACCAGCTGCCGAAGAAATCAACGCCACGTGCCCAGACTTACGCGCGAGCATGCCGGGCAGGCAGGCTTTGATGACGTTTACCGCCCCGAGGAAATTGACTTCCATTGTCTTGCTGAAGGTCTCCAGGCTCAGCTCTTGGAAGTAACCCGGCTCGACGATTCCTGCAGAGGCGATGACCACATCGGGAGCGCCCGTCTGTTGCTCCACGGTCCTGATCGCCTGCGCCACGCCTGCCGGGTCGGTGACATCGGCTGGCAAGATGCCGCAGAATCTGGCGTCCAGCGCTGACATTTCGCCCCGCGCCGCCTCCAGTTTTTGCGGGTCGCGCGCCATGAGCCATAAGCGCGCCCCCTTGCCTGCCAGCAGCCGGGCAACTGCCAATCCAATTCCGCTGGAACCGCCGGTAATCAACACCACTTTATCTTCCCAAAAACCCTTTGCATGTCTCATTCAGAAGCCGCCTTTGAAAGAATTTGCGCAATTATACTCAGGCACTCAAGAAAATAGAACACTCTGCCTGGAAGGCGGTTGCTGCGACTCAGCCATTTCACGATAAAATTGCTCCATGTCGCTAAAGGAACTCTACGGATGTCATCGCTATCCGATCGCTTGAAATTACTGGGCGTCAAAGTCGGCGCTCAACAGTTGGCGCCTCCAGCCAGGGCGGATGTCTATCCTATTGAAGCAGTCCTCAAAGGAGAGCGCATCCAAACCCCGGCAGGGGAGACCTTCGTGGTGGAGAAGGATTACGCGCCAGATTACCGGCATGGCGCGGTCAGTTTACTTTGCGAAGCGCCCGTCAACATCCTCTCCCATTGGGCTGGAGATGAGAACATTCAATCCTTCGAGCGCTCAGAATTCGCCTTCCTGGATACCGAAACTTCGGGACTGGCTGGCGGAACCGGCACGTACGCTTTCCTGGTTGGGGTGGGGCGCTTCGTAGGGCAGGTATTCCACCTGGCGCAGTTCTTCATGCGCGATCCCACCGAAGAACCAGCCTTGCTGCTGGCGCTGGAATCCTTCCTGGCGCCGTGCAAAGCATTGGTCACCTTCAACGGCAAATCCTTCGACGCCCCTCTGTTGAACACCCGTTTCAAAATGGCAGGCTGGCAGTCGCCTCTGTACGACCTGAGGCAAATCGATTTGCTGCACATCTCCCGGCGGCTGTGGCGGGACCAGCTTGCCAGCCGCACGCTGGGCAACCTGGAAGTGCAAATTCTCCAAATCGCTCGCAGCGAGGAAGAAGTGCCCGGCTGGCTGATACCGCAGCTTTATTTCGATTACCTGCGCACAGGCGATGCGCGGGCGATGAAGAGCGTGTTCTATCATAACGCCATGGATGTCGTTTCGATGGCAGCGTTGTTCAATCGCATCACCATCGACCTGGAGGATCCCTATTCCCCCCTGCTGGAAAGCGTCGAACGCGCCGCTGTCGCTCGGCTATACGAAGATTTGGGTAAATTCGACGAGGCTGCGCAGCTCTACGAAGCCAGCTTGAACGAAGGGCTGCCCGAAGACCTCTTCTGGGATTCGCTCCACAGGCTGGCGCTGCTTCACAAGCGCCGTTCTCATTATCACATGGCTGTGCCGCTCTGGGAAAAAGCCGCCCGCCACCAGCGCCTCGAAGCGTTCATCGAGCTGGCTAAAGCCTATGAGCACATCTTTAAAGAAATTGACCAGGCGATTCATTGGACACGCCAGGCATTACAGATCATCGAACAGCCCGGTTTTCCGGCAATCGATAGACGGATGTGGCAGCCTGACCTGGAGCGCCGCCTGGAACGATTAATCAGTAAAGTCAACGATAACTGACGATTTAAGGTATGATTAGGCGATAACCGGTTAGATGATTCGCATGAAACGCTGCCTGTCTCTTCTGTTGGCGCTTGCCATCCTCCTGGCGCACACGGCTTCCCTGCCCCTTCAGACCGCCGCAGCCCAAGCCGAGAGCGGTCTATCGCTGACCGTCGCCGCAGGCTTTGCAGGTTATTACAAAGAAGGGAAGTGGTTCCCGGTTCGCGTCGTCCTGGAAAACCAGGGCGCCGAGCTGGAAGGAACGCTTCAGGTGAGATTTTCAGACATTGGGACAAACGCCCAGGTATTTGCCTCGCCTGTTTCGCTGCCATCCATCTCGCGCAAAGAATTCACCATTTACGTTTTCCCACAAGGGTATGGTCGCGAGCTGGAAGTGAGCCTGACGACAGAGAAAAAGACCCTGGTGCTAAACCGCATTCAAGTCAATCAGGTGCTCCAGGATTATATCCTTTACGGAATATTATCCGACACAAGCTCTGCCTTCAACCTTCTTGGACAGGTTTCACCGCCCAACAGAACGGCGTTTATCGCTCAGTTGACGCTGCAAGACCTGCCCGACCGCGTCCAGGCGCTCGATTCGCTGGATATCCTGGTTATCTCGAACAGCGACACCGGCGTGCTCACGCCATCGCAGCGCGAGGCAATTTGGACCTGGGTTGCCAGCGGCGGACGGCTGATCGTAACCGGCGGAGCGAACTGGCAAAAGACGCTGGCTGGTCTAAACGATTCTGACCGCCTGCCGGTGCAGTTTTCCAAAACGCAGCGCATCTCAGACATGAATGAGATTAGCTTGCTGTCTCAGAGCGTCTATCCTCTCGAAAGTGTACCCGAAGGCATACTCATTGCCACGGGAAAGGCAGCGCCAGACGCCCAGATTCTCGCCTCAGGGTCAGACAGCCAGGGACAAACCTACCCCGTCGTTTCCAGGCGATTGTACGGCGGGGGTGAAATTTTGCTGCTGAGCTTTGACCCTGCCATGCCGCCTTTCAAGAACTGGGACGGCAGGGAAGATTTCTATCGCCGCCTCTTCTCCTATCCGCTGTTTCAGCCATCCTGGCTGAAGGGTCTGCGCAACTGGAGCCAGGCGAAAGAAGCCGCCCAAACCTTGCTCAAACTCGGCTTGCCCTCCCCGCTCTTGATCTGCGGCTTCCTGCTCTTCTACGTTTTACTCATCGGACCGCTCAACTACTTCTTTTTGCGTAAAATCAAGCGCCGCGAACTGGGCTGGATTACTACGCCGCTGCTGGTCGCCGGGGTTTCGATCTTGGTCATCCTGGTGGGGGTAGCCTTCCGCGGCAGCCAGCCCATCCTGAACCGGGCAGCCATCATCCAGGCGTGGGAGGGACTTCCCCAGGCGCGAATCGATGGCGTGATCGGCATCTTTTCTCCCCTGCGCACCACTTATCAAGCAGTGGCAGACGCGCCTTTCATGTTCCACCCCTTGCCCGAGCCTTCGGGTATGGCAGCGAGAAGCCCGACCATCCAGCAAAGCGCCGGCATGTGGCGCATCCCCAGCCTTCAAATCGACATCAGCGGCATCCTGCCATTCGCGTTCGAGGGCGCTTTGCCGGCTCCCCGCCTCAGCCATGATTTGACGTTGACGCCGGATGATCAAGGCACGGTTCTGGAAGGCGAAGTTACACTGGAAAGTCCGCTGACGCTGCAGGATGCAGTCTTGTTGGCTCCAGGCGCAGCGCTGCAACTGGGAGAGATCAGCGCCGGTCAGCCTGCAAGGGTGCGCTTATCGCTGCGGCGCGCTCAATACGGCGGAAGCGCCATGAACAGCCTGCCGTTCAAACTGACGCTTGGCGCAGGCATGTCAATCCCTCTCCCAGTCAGCAGCCAGGGAGATAGGACAATCGAGGACCTCATCGGCGTTGCCAATTATTATGACGACCGCGAAACTTACCGGCGTTATGCCTTGATCAGCGCCGCTCTGAACACCTATTATGATTCAGGCGGCACCCGAGGGGGAGGTTTCTACCTCGCAGGCTGGAGCAAAGCGTTCCCCGCTGAACTCCCGCCGGGGTTTATCCGGCTGGCAAACCAATCCTTTTCGACGGAAGACACGGTGGCATATCTCATTGCCTTGCGCCCGGCGCTTCACTTGAACGATGAGAAAGTGACCTTGACGCCCGGCTTATTTACCTGGCAGGTCATCGAGGGCAACGATTATGCTATTTCGCCCTATGACTACTGGATTTATCCGGGGGCGATTTACGCCCTCGAGTTTACCCCGCTGATTCGCGCCGATTTCAATCACGTCGAAGGGCTTACTCTGCACCTGGAGCAGTCCTCTGGTTCAGGCGCTGTCAGCGGCATGAACCTGTCGTTGTGGGATTTTTCCGCCGAAGATTGGGTTTTACTCCAAGATCTGCGCTGGGGCGATAATCCTGTCCCAGAGGCGCAAAGCCTGGTCAGCCCTGACGGCGCTATCAGGCTGCGAGTCGAAACGGACCTCAATACCAGCCTGCAACTTACGCGCACTGATTTCACCCTGGTAGCAGGCAAAATCGGAGAAGACAAGTGACATGAGCGCCGTGATCGAAATCCAGGGTTTGACCAAGCAGTACGCCGGGCGGGGCGCTCTGGCTGCCAAACGAGCGATTCGCGCCGTCGATGACCTGACCCTGACGGTGGAAGAAGGGGATATCTTTGGCTTCGTTGGACCCAACGGCGCCGGCAAGACGAGCACCATCCGCATCATGGCAACATTGCTGCGCCCAACCCAAGGCGACATCCAGGTGTGTGGTCACTCTGTCACCCGCCAGCCGCGCCAGGTGCGCAGGGTCATCGGTTACATGCCGGACTTCTTTGGCGTGTACTCGGATATGCTGGTGTGGGAATACCTGGATTTCTTTGGCGCCTGTTACGAAATCCCGCCCCTGGCGCGCAAAGGATTGATCGCTGACCTGCTCGAGCTGGTCGACCTCACCCACCGCCGCAACGACCCCGTCGAGGGGCTTTCGCGCGGCATGAAGCAGCGCCTCAGCCTGGCGCGCACGTTGATACACGATCCCCAGGTGTTGATTCTGGACGAACCCGCCTCGGGTTTGGACCCCCGCGCCCGCGTCGAAATCCGCGAGCTGATGGTCGAGCTGGCGCGCATGGGCAAGACGATCTTCTTTTCGACTCACATCCTGGCAGACGTGGCGCAAATTTCCACCCGCGTGGGCATCATCGAATCGGGCAAGCTGGTCGCCTGCGGCAAGCTGGAAGAGCTGCAAAAACTGCTGCTGCCGCACCGCAAGATCGAATTGACCGTGCTGTCGCCAGTGGAGGCAACGCTGGAGGTGTTGCAAAATTCACCGCAGGTGGGTGCTGTGGAGAGCGGAAACCACCAACCAGACGACAACCGCTATCGGCTGGAGTTCGAATTCAACGGCGATGACCAGGCGCTCAGCCGTCTGCTGGCTGACTTGGTTTCCGCCGGCATTCAAGTGGTGAATTTCAGCGAGGACAGCCGCGATATGGAAGAAGTCTTCCTGCGCGCCACGCGTGGTCTGGTCACCTAAGCAGAAAGCGAGAGCGATACGATGACCGACGTCCCCCTCGATAAACCCATAAAGCCCACCCCGGTTCACGCCAGGTTCTGGCAGGCTCTGACGCAGAATCCGGTGGTGCTCAAGGAATTGCGCAGCCGGATGCGCGCTGGCAGGGCATATCTGGTCATCACCATTTACCTGATCTTGATGAGCATCCTGGTTGGGCTGGTGTACCTCGCCTTTACAACCTCATCGAACGCCACAGGAAATAGCAGTCAACTCCAGGCAGTGGGCAAGACGATCTTCGGCGCGGTGGTTGGTTTGGAGCTGATGATGGTCTGTTTCCTGGCGCCAGCGCTCACCGCCGGCGCGATCGCCTCCGAACGCGAGCGGCAGACCTTCGACCTGCTGCGAACCACCTTGCTGCCGGCGCGGGCGTTCGTGCTGGGCAAGTTGGCTTCGGCGTTATCATTCTTGATCCTGCTGCTGGTGGTGGGATTTCCCCTGCTGGCGCTGGCATCGCTCTTTGGAGGGGTTTCGGTTGGCGAAGCGCTGGCAGCGTTCCTTGTCTTGTTCGTATCGGCGCTCAGCTTTTCGGCAATGGGTCTGGTTGTCTCCAGCCTGATGCAAAGCACCCTGGCAGCAACCGTCATCAGCTACGTCTGGGCAATCTTGATGATCTTTGGGGAGCCGACCCTGATCGGGTTTGCGGTCAGCTTCCTGAGCATCGCATCGACCGGTTTTGGGCTCAATCCAACGCCTGGGCAAATGGCGCTGATCGAAGGGATGTTGTATACCATCGGGTACCTGCTGATTGCCTTGAACCCGGCGGCTGCCGTGATTGCCAGTGAAGTCATCCTGCTCGACAGGCAGAACCTTTTCTACACCACACTGCCGCTTTCGAACGGCATGGTATTCCCGGTCATCTCGCCCTGGATCAGCTACTGCGCCATCTACGCCTTGTTCAGCGCGCTGCTGATTGGCTTGAGCGTGCGCTTTGTGCGGCGGGTGGGAAAGTAGAGGGCGCATGCTGGATGCAGACAGTCAGTTGCTTTTCATCCTTCGCCGCTGGGAACGGTGGCACCGACTGCGCCGGCTGAGCGCCTGGACGGTGAAAGGTACGCTGCTGGGGTTGTCCATTGGGCTGGGACTTTCTCTGGTCCTTTTCTTTGCGCGCTCGATAACCCAAAATGAGTTTATTCTGATGAGCCTGGGCATTGCCGCCGCCGTGGGCGCGCTTGCCGGCATCGCCGGGGCGCTCTGGCGCACCTCCCGCCTGCAGGCGGCGCGCTTGTTCGATTACCTCTTCGATCTCGAAGACCGCGCCAGCACCGCAGTCGAAATCCTGGAGGCAACCACAGGGAAGCCCCGGCTGCCAATTCAAGCGCTGCAGCTCGAAGACGCCCTAAATCGCTGCCAGACCGTCAAGCCCAACTCGGATTTCTTCCTAAACATTAGCCGAACGCAACTGGCAGCCTTTGCCGTGCTGCTGGCAGGGATCGGAGCCGCCCTGCTCTTTGGAAAAGTCACCTTTGAGGCAGCGGCGGCGCAGCGCGCCGTCAGGAGCGCGATCCTGCAGGAAGCAGAGCAAATCGAAGCGCTGCGCCAGCAAGTCGAATCCGATGAAACGCTCTCTCCGGAACAAAAAGAGGCGCTGCTGGAAGAGCTCAACCGCGCCGTTCAAGGCTTGCGCGAGGCGCGCACACCTGAGCAGGCAGTTTCCGTCCTGGCAAGCGCCGAGAAAAACCTCGAAGCGCTGAGCAATCCCCAGGCTCAAAGCCAGGCGGAGGGCTTGCGCAACGCCGGATTGCGCCTGCTCCAGGCGGAGGAACTCGAACAAAATGAGTCGCCTTTACATGCCTTTGCGCAAAACTTGAGCGAGGGCGACGCCCTGGCGGCAGCTCAAGACTTGCGAAACCTGGACTTGAACGCACTAACCGAGGCAGAACAGCAGGACCTGGCGGCTCAGTTGGAGCAGACAGCCAGCGCCCTGGAGGATACTCATCCTGGGCTGGCGAGCGAATTGCGAAGCGCCGCCCAGGCGCTGCGCCAGGGGGATTTGCAGGCAGCGCAAGAGGCGCTCTCTCAGGCGGCGCAAACAATGACCGCCTCCGGGCAGCAGATCGCTCAAGCCCGGCTTGCCCGCCAGGCGGCGGCGCAGGCAGCCGCCGGCGAAGCCAAGCTGCTCCAGGCAGCGGCGAACGCTGCAGAGGCGGGCGCCCAAAACGCTGGACCCGTGCCGGGCAGCGAGGCGGCGAGCGCGGCGCAAAATCAAGGCAGCAATGCGCCGGGGACAGGCAGCGGCGGTCAAGGCTCTCAAGGCGCTGGCGCAGGTCAGGGCAGCAGCGACGGCGAAGAGGGTCAGGGACCCGAAGCGCAGGCTCGCCCCATTGGGCAAAACAACCAGCCGGGTGATGGCGGTCTGCGGACTTACGAGCCGGTGTACGCGCCGCAGCGGTTGGGCGGCAGCGGAGGCGATGAAGTGTCGCTGCCTGGAAGCGGCCAGCCCGGCGACCAGGTCACCGGTCAGCAAAACATCTCTCCTGGGGAAGAGAACCGCAGCCAGGTTCCCTACGTCGAGGTGCTTCCAGCCTATGCCGAGGCTGTGCGGCAGGCTGTCGAAGCAGGACAGGTGCCCCCGGCGCTGCGCAACCTGGTCAAGAAATATTTCAGCTCCCTGGAGCCTTGATCCAGGCAGATACTATCAGCCACTGGAGGGCTTATGAGCCAAGAGACCGTTGATACCGAGTCGATCACCGTCGAACAATTTCGGCAAATTGCGGCAAGTATCGAGGAAGAAATTGGCAAGGTGATCGTTGGACAGAAGGATGTCGTCCGGCATGTCCTGGTCAGCATCCTGGCAGGCGGTCATGTCCTGTTGGAGGGCGTCCCTGGCTTGGGAAAGACGATGCTCATCCGGACGCTGAGCCAGGCGCTGGATGTCCGCTTTTCGCGCATCCAATTCACCCCCGATCTGATGCCCGCCGACATTACCGGCACAGAAATTCTCGTCGATCAAGACGGGCGGCGGGAATTCCGCTTCCAGCCGGGTCCCATCTTTGCTAACCTGGTCTTAGCCGATGAGATCAACCGCGCCACGCCCAAAACACAATCCGCCCTGCTGGAAGCCATGCAGGAAGGTTCGGTCACCGTGGCAGAGGTCACTTATCACCTCGACGAGCCTTTTTTCGTGCTGGCAACCCAGAACCCAATCGAGATGGAGGGCACCTACCCCCTGCCCGAAGCGCAGCTCGACCGTTTCTTCTTCAAGGTGCATGTCCCCTTCCCCTCCACGCCAGACCTGGTCGAAATACTCTCCCGCACGACTGCCAGCCAAACGCCGGCAGCCTCCCGCGTTGCCAGCGGAGCCGATATCTTGAAGATGCGGCAACTGGCGCGGCAGGTTCCGATAGCCGCCCATCTCAGCGAATACACCGCCCGCCTGACCGCCGCCACTCACCCCACCTCGCCCGACGCGACCGAGATGGTGCGCCAATACGTTCGGTATGGATCATCGCCGCGCGGCGCCCAGGCGATCATCCTTGGCGCCAAGGTGACGGCGCTGTTCTCCGGGCGGTATAACGTCTCGCTGGAAGATATCCACGCCGTTGCGCCAGCCGCCTTGCGCCATCGGCTGCTGCTCAATTTCGAGGGGCTGGCGGGGGGTATCAGCACCGACCTGGTGATTCAGGAATTGCTCGAGGCATCCAGGGCAGCCGCTGCCAGGGCTATCCATGATCTTTGATGAACCCACGCTTCACAAGCTGAGGCAACTCACCCTGACGTCGAGCCAGGTGAGGGCAGGCATGCTCAAAGGCGAACGCCGCTCCACAAAACGAGGCGCCAGCATCGAGTTTGCCGATTACCGTAATTATTCCTCCGGCGACGACCTGCGCCGGCTGGATTGGAACGTGTACGCCCGCCTGGAGCGACCATTCATCAAACTCCTCGAAGAAGAAGAAGACCTGGCAGTGCACATCCTGCTGGATACCTCCCGCTCAATGGATTGGGGCGAGGGGGAACAGCACAAGCTCACCTATGCCATCCGCCTGAGCGCCGCCCTGGGGGTGATTGCCCTGAGCAAAGGAGACCGCCTGACGATCAGCGCGCTCAATAATGGCAAGGTTGTCCGGGTGTTCAACCCGGCAAGGGGCGCTCAGCAAATCCCTCGCTTGTTGAATTTCCTGGAGAACCTGTCTGGCAGCGGTTATACCGACCTTGTCGAATCGCTGCGCCGTTATGGGCTGGAAAGCCAGCGCCCTGGGCTTGCCTTCTTGATCTCCGATATGCTGTCCCCAACGGGTCACCTGGAGGGATTGAAGCAAATGCAGGGGCAGGGTTACGAATTGACCTTGCTGCACCTGCTGGCGCCGGATGAACTCGACCCGCCGCTGGCAGGAGACCTGCGCCTGGTGGACATCGAAACCGGGAAGGCTCAGGATGTCTCGCTGGACGCCGGTTTGCGCGACCTCTACCGCCAAACCTTGCAGCGCTGGCAGCAGGACATCCAGTCGGAATGCTGGAAGCGCGGCGTCAAGTACCTGCAACTATCGACGGCTGAGCCCTGGGATAAAGTGGTCTTGTACGAGATGCGCAAGGTGCATATGGTGAAATAAGATGAACCTGCTGGCGCCATCCTGGCTGTTGCTGGGCTTGTTAGCTCTGCCAATCCTGCTCCTCTACATGCTCAAACTCCACAGGCGGGAAGTGACCGTCTCATCCACGCTTTTGTGGCTGGCTGCGCTGCGCGACCGGCAGGCAAACACGCCATGGCAGCGCCTCAGGCGTAACCTGCTCTTATTCCTGCAACTCCTCATCCTGGCAGGGCTGACGCTGGCGCTCAGCCGACCTGCGCTGATGGTGCGCAGCGTGGCAACGGGTTCATTGGTCGTCATCCTGGATGCCTCGGCTTCGATGGCAGCCGCCGATGTGTCCCCCACGCGCTTCGAAGCCGCGCGCCAGGTTGCACGCCGCCTCATCCAGGAACTGGGCAGCCAATCCAGGATGACGTTGATTCTGGCAAGCCGCCACCCGGCTGTGCTGGCTGCTGGCGAGAGCGACAAGACCCGCCTGCATAGCGCGCTGGACTCAGCGCAGCAAACCCACGGCTCAGCCGATTGGAAGACCACCTTTGCGCTGGCTGCCGGGGCTGCTTCGTCAACGCCGGCAGGTCAGCAAGTCACGATACTAATTCTTTCGGACGGCGGCTTGCCCGACCAGGGCTTGCCGCCGCTGCCGGGGGAGGTGCGCTTCGTCCCCATTGGCAGCGCCTCAGACAACCTGGCTGTCTCCGCCCTGGCGCTGCGCAAGGCGCCTGCGGGCAGCGAACTGTTCGCCCGCGTCAACAATTACGGTCCTCAGGCGCGCCAGGCAGTGTTGTCTTTTTACCGCAACGGACAGCTCTTCAGCGCCCGGCAAATCGAAGTCCCCGCCAAAGGCGAGGTGACGTTCAGCCTGGAAGACCTGCCGGCGGACCAATCGCTTTACCGGGCGGCGCTCTCGCCGGCGGATGCGGCTGAAAAGCAGCTCGATTTCCTCGACCTGGACAATTCCGCCGACGCCGTCAGCCAGCCGATCAGCCAGGGCAGCGTTTTGCTGGTGACCCGCGGCAATTTCTTCCTGGAACAGGCGTTGGCTGCGATTCCTTCGATATCGCCCTACCGCGCCCTGGCGACCCCCTCCCCTCTGGAGGAAGGCGACATCTTCCCGCTGCCAAACGAGCCGTTCGACCTCTACGTCCTGGACGGCATTCTGCCCACCAACCCAAAGACCGGTTTGCCAATCCTGCCGGATGGAAACCTGCTGCTCATCAACCCGCCGCCAACGACGCTGTTCACTGTCACCGGCGTCTTTAGCGATACCGCCAGCCTGCGCCCCTCAGACCATCCCTTGATGCAGTATGTGGACTGGAGCGCCGTTCACGTTGCCCAGGCGCGCATCATCCAACCGCCTGAATGGGCTGAGATGCTGGTCAGCGCTGCCGGAAAGCCGCTCGTATTTGCCGGCGAGACGGGAAACCGGCGGGTAGCGGTCATCGCCTTCGACCTGCATGACTCGGATTTACCATTGCAAATTGCTTTTCCGGTGCTGATGTCCAACCTGGTGAACTACCTGGCGCCTTCGCAGAGCGTTCAGGCGGTTGACAGCCTTCAGCCCGGCGAAGCGGTGAGCATCCTGCCTGGCGCAGGGATACAGCAGGTCGCCATCGTGACGCCGCTGCAACACATCTACACCCTGACTCCTGGGGAGGATGCCCTGCAATTCAACCAAACCGATGCGCCGGGCATCTACAGCGTGAATCTTCTGGCGGAGGAGAGCCAGAAAGTTGAATTCTTTGCCGTCAACCTGTTCGATGAGGCTGAATCGGATATCACGCCGAAGGCAGCCATCCAGGTGGGCAGGAAAGCGGTTATGGCAGCGCAGGAGCAAAAGCTGGCGCAGCGCGAACTCTGGGAGTGGCTGGCAGCCCTGGCGCTGCTTATCCTGGGCGTCGAGTGGTGGGTTTATCACCGCCGGCAGTCAGTTGCAAGCCTGTGGAGGCGATAAGTTGCGCTTTACAACGCCGCTTGCCCTCTTACTGCTGTTGATGCTGCCCGCCATGGCGCTGCTGGGCTTCCCCCGAGCCGGATGGGAACGGCGCAGAGGCATCCTGTCGCTGGTCATCCGCCTGCTGATCACTGCCTGCCTGGTTCTGTCACTGGCTGGGCTGGAAATCATCCACTCGCCCGGGCAGGGCGGAGCGCTGGCTGTTGTCTTTTTGGTGGATGTCTCTGATTCGATGTCTCAAGCGGCGCGCGGCGCAGCGTTGGATTACGTCAAGCGCGCGCTTCAAGCCATGGGACCCGATGATGAAGCGGCGGTCATCCTGTTTGGCGGCGAAGCGCTGGTCGAACGCCCCATGTCCACTTCTAAAGAACTGGTCGCCTTCACTTCCATCCCGGAAACCAGCCAGACCGACCTGGAAGAAGCCATCCAACTGGCATTGGCGCTATACCCTGCCGACAAAGCGCGCCGCATGGTGATCTTATCCGATGGCGCCGCCACCACCGGCGACGCCCTGACCGCTGCCAGGCTGGCGGCTGCTTCCGGCGTTGAATTGACGGCGCTCCCCATCCTGGCGCCCGCAGGCGCTGAAGTTGTGGTATCGGCAGTCGAAGCGCCCGCCTCCTTACGCCAGGGCGACCGCTTCACCCTCAACCTGACGCTTGAGGCAACCCAGCCGACGCGCGCCGATGTGCGCGTCCTTTCTGAAAGCGCGGTCATCTTCGAAGGCAGTTATGAACTCAAGCGCGGCAGCCAGACGTTCAGCCTGCCGCTGACCGCCGAACTGCCGGGGTTCGCCCGCTACCTGGTTCAGGTGACGCCGGAATTGGATACCTTTTACCAGAATAACGAACGCTCTGCCTATGCGCTGGTGGCTGGTCCGCCGCGCGTCTTGCTGGTTGCGCCAAAGCCCGGCGAGCCGCTTTACCTGCGCGGCGAGACGCGCCCCGATGAGGCTGCCGCTTTGTTCGCCGCGCTGCAGGCGGCTGGGTTTACCATCGAACGGGCGTTGCCCTATGATTTGCCCTCCGAGCTGCCCAGCCTGGCGCAATACGCCGCAGTGGCGCTGGTAGATGTGCCTGCCCGCCAGCTCACCGACCGGCAAATGGAAGGCTTGCAGGTTTACGTGCGCGAATTGGGAGGCGGGCTGCTGGTGATTGGCGGTCCCACCAGTTACGGCGTCGGCGGTTACTACCGCACGCCGCTGGAAACGCTGCTGCCGGTGGAAATCATGATCAAAGATGAACAGAAACGACCTTCGCTGGCAATCGTCTTTATCATCGATCACTCCGGCAGCATGTCAGAAACCAGCGGCGGCGTCACCAAGCTGGAACTTGCCAAAGAAGCCGCCATGCGCTCCATCGAGCTGCTGACGCCCGGCGACCGCGTCGGGGTGATCGCCTTCGACGACCTGGCAACCTGGGTCGTGCCGATGACCGACCTGGATGAACCCGAGGAGGTTGTGCGTCGAATCGCCACCCTGCGTCCCGGCGGCGGCACAGACATCCTGGCTGGGCTGCAAGCGATGGCAGAAGTGCTCCCCGCCGAAATTGCCACAGCCAGGCATGTCATCCTCTTGACCGATGGCGGGGCGAACCCGGCAGGCATCCCAGAGCTGGTTTCCAGCTTGAACCAGCAATACGGCATTACGCTGACCACCGTGGGCGTCGGGCGAGATGCCGCTCCTTTTCTGCCCCAACTCGCCGAGCTGGGAGGCGGTCGTTATCACTTCGCCGAAAATCCCGCCTCTATCCCCAGCATCTTTACCGAAGAAACCTCCCTGGCGACGCGCGCTTACCTGGTGGAAGAGCCATTTTTCCCCAGGCTCAAGACGGATTCTCCCATCTTGAACGGCATTGACGCGCTGCCGCAACTGTACGGTTACGTCGGCGCCAGCCCCAAGGACAGCGCCCAGACTATCCTGGTCACCCACCAGGACGACCCCCTGCTGGCATCCTGGCGTTACGGCTTGGGGAAGGTGGTGGCTTTTACCTCCGACGCTTCCGGGCGCTGGGCAAAGGATTGGCTGGAGTGGGAGGGTTTTGCCACGTTTTGGGCGCAAAGCCTGCGCTTTACCCTGGGAAACGCGCTCGAGTCGGCGGTCGCAACGCGGGTAACCCTGGAAGGCGAACGCGCCCACCTGGTGGTCGAGGCAGCCGAGTTCAGCGCCGGCGCTGAACTGGCGGGCTTTCTCAATGGGTTGTCTTTCCAGGCAAACATCCTGGCGCCGGATGGCGTGACTCAAACCATCACCCTCAAGCAGACAGCGCCTGGAAAATACGAAGGTAACTTCTCGCCAGGCAGTCAAGGCGCGTACCTGATTCACCTGAGCGGCGAAAGAAACGACCCCGCCGAGCCAAATCAAAACCCTGTGCTCATCAACGAAATTCACGGCTGGGTACTGGATTATTCACCAGAGTATCTCCAGGTGCAGCCGGACCCGGATCAACTGGCGCGCCTGGTGCTGGCAGCCAGCGGGAAGCTGGCATCATCAGACCCGGAAAGGACCTTCGAACACACCTTGAAAGCGCCCCGCGCCAGCCGCCCTGCCTGGCGCTGGCTGCTGCTCATGGCTGCAATGTTGCTCCCCCTGGATATTGCTGTCCGCCGTTTGACCGTGACCCGCCGGGACATCGAACGACTGGCAGCCCACTTACAGCAGCGGCTGCGTCCCAGCCAGGACTTCCTTGAAACATCGCCGCGCCAGGAAAAAATCGAAAACCTGCTGAAAGTGAAAGAGCGCGCCAGGTTAAGGGAAAAGTTGCCTCAGCTCCACGAGCCGGCGCCACAAGTCCCCTCGCCAGCCGCACGTCCCATCGAAAGCCCAAAGCAAGCTGGCGAAACGAGCGAACACCCAGCCTCGCCTTCCAGCCCGCCGCCCCCGCCCGGCTCGAGCCAGAGCACGGCGGCAGCGCTGCTGGCAAAGAAGAAAGCCCGCAAGAATTGACCTTATAAACCCTTTATGCGCTCCACAGCAGCTAATCGAGCTGCCACAAAGCCTTTGCCCTGGCGAGCATGCCCTTCCAGGCTTCTCCCTCGCGGTATGGCGCCGGACCCAGCGGATCCTGCCACGGCTGACCGAGCAGCGCAGCCGCCACAGCAAGCGTGCAAGCCGAGGCAGCCTCCAGGTCATAGCCGCCCTCCAGGACGAGGGCAATTCTCCCCCAGCAATGCCGGTCGCTCCAATCTGCCAGCGACTTAATCAAACGGGCATAGCCATCCACCGAAAGCAGCAGGCTGCCCAATGGGTCATTCCAATGGGTGTCAAAGCCGTAACTGACCAGCACCATCTCTGGCTGGTAGCGGTCGAGCAACGGCAGAATCAATTCCGCCATGACCGTCTGAAAAGCCTGGTCGCCCGAACCCGGCGGCATGGGAAAGTTGGCGGTAAACCCCTCGCCCTCTCCCGCGCCCCGCTCTTCCAGGCGTCCCGTGCCGGGGTATAACGGCATCTGGTGTGTCGAGATATAAAAGACGTCCGACCGCTTCCAAAAGACCTCCTGGGTGCCGTTGCCATGATGTAAATCGAGGTCAACGATAGCCAGCCGTTTTGCCTTCTCTTGCTTGATGAGAGCTTCGGCAGCCAGGGCAATGTTGTTCAACAGGCAAAATCCCATCCCCTGGCTGGGCGTGGCATGATGACCGGGCGGGCGAACCAGAGCCAAGCCGCGCCTGGCTTCGCCCAGCCAGACCGCCTGCGCCACGGCAGCAGCGCCGCCGGCTGCCTGCTGCGCCAGTTGCCAGGAGGCAGGGGTTACGTAAGTGTCAACATCCAGCCGACCGCCTCGCCGGCAAGCGATTTCCAACAAATTCAAGTACGCCCGGCTGTGTACCGCTTCGAGGATTGCCGCCGGCAGAGTCGCCGGCTGCAGAAAGCGCCATTCTTTCCAGTAGCCCGCCTCCTCCAAAGCCGCCCGAATCGCTTCCAGGCGCTCCGGGCGTTCAGGATGTCCCGCTTCCTGGTGCGCCTGGTGACCCTCCGAATAATAGCAAACGAAATTCTTCATAGCCTAGCGCCTGTAACATCAGTCAATTGCCGCCGGACCACCAGGGGCGGTCCTTGACCGTCAGCGCTTTGCGGATGCGCTGCCAAATCCGGCTCACCAGGGTGGACTGCTCAGCAGACACCTGGTGCTGGCTGTAACGCGCTTCCATAAAGGCTTCGGTCATGATCTGCACATCCTCGCCGGCTTCTGGCAGGCTGCGGGAGACGCTGCGCGCGTATTCATACGGCGTTTGAGCCGGCTGGCGCGTGATGCCGGCTTCGCCCCCCCGGCGGACCAGCGCCAGGTAATAAAAAATGACTTGCAAGCGGGGAGGCAACTTGCGCGGATTGATGTAGTTGAACGGGTCGAGCGTCGGCGAGCGGCGGAACAATTGACGCAGCTTTTGAACGCCAGCGCTGATCGTTGCGCCAACTGCCTGGTTCAAATTGAACACCCTGCCGCGCAGCCAATCCCACGCCTGTACAAAAAAGCGCATGAGGCGGAACTTGCGCAATCGGTCAGCCAGCGCCTTATTTTGACGCACATACTGATAAAAGGCAAAACCGATCACAGACAGAAAGACGACCCAGAACAGGATGGATTGCAGGATTTTCACCCAGGGCGGCAAAGGGGATTCGGGCAGGGCGGGCGGCGGCTCTGGCAGGGTGGGAGGCGGCAGCGCGCCGAGTGGTCCCTCGCCCAGCCGCAGCAAGCGGCTCAACAGTCCCAGCAAAGCCATCAGCGGCGCAGCGATGATGAAGAACAGCCCATACGCCACGGCAGCCAGGATGGAAAAGACGAACGCCAGCGTGGAAAGCAGCCCCAGCGAATATTGGGTTGGCAGCACAAACGCCAGCAGGCTCACCAGACCCAGGGCAACCAGGCTGTAGATGAGCCAGCGCTTCGCCAGCCCCGGTTCGATGGGGATGCGCTCCCATGCCCAGCTCGCCCGCAGGACCGCAAAATGCGTCTGGCTGAGCAAGAGGAAGCCCGCCATGAAATAGATGACCAGGTTCAAAACGCCCTGCCGGTTGATCTCCAGCCTGCCGGCAAAGAGCGCCTGGTAATCGATGGAGATCAGCGCGTGCGCCAACACCATACCAAAGCCAATCGAGAGGAAGCGCCCGGTCAGCCTGCGCCGAATGAGGCTGCGATTGCTGTAAAAGCCGTCCATGGCGCTGGCATCCACCAGGACGACATCGCCCTCGATTTCGCGCAAGTCCGACAAATACCAGGTTTGCATCCCCCAGCAGAAAAACGCCGCCAGCACAACCAGGAGGTATTCAGTGCTGAAGAAACTTTCGATGAAATTGACCGGATATTGGGGAACTTCACGCCATAACTGCGCCAATCCCGCTTCGATTGACAAGACAACCTTGATCACCACCAGGATAACCACCCACTCCATCACGCGGTAATACGTGCGCGAATGATCCAGGTCGATAGGACGGCGCAACTGGTCGAACATGACCAGCGCCTCCAGCGATACCAGCAGACATATCCACGGCAGGCTGCCATATTGATTAACCGGCGCCATGAAACGAAAGAGCGATTGAAAGGACAATGCCGTGGTGAACATCATGACCAGCAGCAAGATTCGGCTTGCACTGAGAGAAACCAGCTCATTCAGGAAGAAATTTTGCTTCAGGGTGTTCATCGGTCAAAAGTCTCGCGGATCCGTTCAATGCTGCCAGGCTTCGAGGTCCAGCTCAGTTCGAAAATGGAAAAACGGGATGCGGAACTGTCCAGCCATCCCTCGTAAGCGCGTGGGATTGAACACCTGACCTGCCAGGAAGAGGGTGACTTGCAGCCCGGCGCGGCGCATTTGAAAGAGCTGATCGAACAAGGCTTCATCGGCGCCGCCGGTGATCAGGACAACCGTGGTGCCCCAGGGCAGCCCAACCGTTTCCTGGTGAATCATTTCAATGTAAGGCAGTGATTCGCCGGCTTCGACTCGCGCCAGCACTTCCAAAATGTTCATCAATTGAGCCTGCCCGGCGCGCGGCGGCAGCGGCAGGCAGCGCTTGCCTTCTGCCAGCGGGTCCAGCCCATTGGTGTGCAGCCCAACGGATTGTTTTTGGGAAACCACCCGGTTCGCCACCGAGGCGGCGATGATGATGGCAATTTCGGTGGCGTCGAAGCGATGGCGGATGTCATACTCAGCCGAATTCAGGTTCAAGAAAATTGCCGTTTCCAGGGCAATCGCCGGCTCTAACAGCTTCACCTGCAGCTTGCCCACGGCTGCGCTCGCCTTCCAGTCCACGCGGCGCAGCGAGTCGCCGACGGTATAATCACGCTTACCCCGGATGCGGGTGGGGTCTTCGAAGATGGGCTGATGATGCCGCAGCGTTCCCATGGGCGAGCGCGAGGTCAACATCAGGCGCGGCAGCTCATAAATGCGCGGGTAAACCACCAGGTGCCCCACCTCCCCTTCCAGGCGCTGCTCGCTGCTCAAACCGAAAATATCGCCAGAGGTCGCTGTCATGGGTCCCAGTGTGTAATAGCCACGTTTATGGGTGTGCAACTGGTAATCGAAGCGCTTGCGCTCATGTGGTCCCAGGCTGATGGCGCGTTTGAACGTCCCCGGCGCAGCCAGCTCGACTGGCAGGCTGTCGGAGAGGCGCAGCCAGGGCACCGGAAGCCAGTGCTGGTTGACCACCGTCACCGTGACCGGCACATCTTCGCCTGGAAACGCCCGCGGGGCATGCTGCCGTTGAAATTGGACCGATTTCAGCGCCCGCCCGCTCCACAAGCGTCCGGCAATGAAAATGCCAGCGAAAAGGTAGAGCACCGTAAAGGCAAACTGATCGCGCATGAACGCCGCAGCGATCAATAAAAAGAGGATGAAAATCAGGTACTCTTCTGCCATCTAACCGCTAATCAGAAAGTCGCTCGCATTATTTCGGCAGCGCGCCTAATTCCAGCGGCGTGTTTTGCAGGATGTCGCTCAACACCGTTTGGATGGATTTGCCGCGCAGCTCCGATTCGGGTCGCAGCATCAGGCGGTGTCCCAGCGTCACCTTGACCAGGTCCTTGATGTCCTCCGGAATCACGTGATCGCGCCCGCGCAGCGCGGCGAGAGCTTGAGACGTTTTGAAGAGCGCCAGGCTGGCGCGGGGGCTGCCGCCCAAAGCCAGGTCAGGGTGGTTCCGGGTGGCTTCCACCAGCCGGACGATATAATCGCGCAGCGTATCGTCAACGAACACTTCCCACACCTGCCGCTGCAGCTCTAATAAATGCGCCTGTTCGACGACCTGCTCCAGGTGAGTGATGGGGTGTTCCCGCTGCAAGTTGGTCAGTATCTGCTTTTCATCCTCACGGTTGGGATATCCCATAGAGAGCTTCATCAAGAACCGGTCCAACTGGGCTTCAGGCAGGGGGAAAGTGCCCTCATACTCGATGGGATTCTGCGTTGCAATCACCAGGAAAGGACGGGGCAGCAGGCGGGTCACCCCATCCACGGTGACCTGTTGTTCCTGCATGGCTTCCAGCAGCGCTGATTGCGTGCGCGGCGTCGCCCGGTTGACCTCATCTGCCAGCAGGATGTTGACAAAAATCGGTCCAGGTCGAAACTCGAACTGGTTACTTGCCTGGTTGTAGATGGAGACCCCCGTGACATCATTTGGCAGCAGGTCTGGCGTGCATTGCAGCCGCTTGAAAGCGCCTCCCAGGCTAATGGCAATGCTGCGAGCCAACATCGTTTTGCCCGTCCCTGGGACGTCTTCAATGAGCACATGCCCTTCACAGAGCAGCGCCACCATGAACAACTCGATCACGCTGCGCTTGCCCACGATCACGCGTTCGACATTTTCAATCACCCGGCTGGCAAATTCTTGAGGGGTTTCCATGAATGATCCTTGTCATCTGAGAGTAGATGAGATAATTCTAACACCAATCACCGGCATTGAGAGTTTAGTATAATTACCCCCGTTATGACCGAATCACCCGTATTTCTTGCCGAACGCCTGCAGGTTGAGGGCGAAAGAACCCTCGCTTTTTTCAACGCCTTCTCTGCAGCGGAATGGGAAAAGCCCATTTATGCGGACGGCGGTCATTGGAACGCCCGCCAAATCCTGGCGCACCTTGTCGCCGCTGAACGCGCCCTGCAGGAGTTGATGAAAAACGTCCTGCAGGGAGGCGAGGGCGCGCCTGCTGCATTCGACCTGGACTCCTACAACGAAGAGCAGGTCGAACAGCTCTCCGATTGCTCAGCGCCAGCGCTGCTGGAAGAATTCTCTCAGAGCCGCCGGCAAAGCGTCGACTTTGTGGCAGGGCTGCAGGCGCAGGATCTCGAAAAACAAGGGAGGCATCCCTTCCTGGGAATGGCGCCCCTGGCAGAGATGATCAAACTGATGTACCGGCATACGCAAATCCACCAGCGGGATATCCGCAAGAGCCTGGCAGGCGCATGAACCGCAAGAACCTGCTGTTATTCTTCCGGCTTTCGCGGCCTCACTTTTTACTGGGGGCAGCGCTCTTATATTCCCTGGGCGTCGGCATCGCCCACTACCTGGGCGTCGTCCTTGACTGGGGGATTTTTTTCCTGGGTTTAACCTGGGTCCTCCTGGTGCAGCTCAGCACGCATTACTTGAATGAATATTTCGATTTTTTTGCCGACGCTGAAAATTACCACCGCACGCCGTTCTCGGGCGGCAGCGGCGCGCTGGGCAAAGGCAAGTTGCGCCGTGAAGTCGCCCTGCGGGCAGCTTTGATTTGCCTGGCGCTGGCAGCTTACTTCACCGTCTTTCTCCTGCGGCAGGCGTCCAACCCGCCGATCATCCTCGCCTACCTAACCCTGATCTTCCTGGGGGCTTTTTTCTACTCGACGCCGCCGATTCGGCTGGCGACCAGCGGCTATGGCGAGCTGACGACGGCTATCGTTGTCTCCAACCTGGTGCCCAGCCTGGCTTTCGTGCTGCAAAACGGCGAACTTCACCGCCTGTTGGCGATGACCACCTTCCCTTTGATCTTGCTTCACCTGGCGATGATGCTGGCATTCGAGATTCCCGATTACGCCGCAGACTTGAAACACCAGAAATTGACCCTGATGGTGCGCATCGGCTGGGAACGAGGCATGCTCCTGCACAACATCTTCTTGTTGAGCGCTTACGTTTTACTGGGCGTGGGGATGCTCTTTGGGCTCCCATTGCCCATTGCAGCGCCGGCTTTTCTCACCTTGCCGCTGGGATTGATTCAAATACGGCGCATGAGGCGCATTGCCGAAGGCGCAAAGCCCCACTATCATGCGTTGACCTTGCTTGCGGTTGCCATCTTTGGCATCACCGCCTACCTGTTAGCCTTTGCTTTTTGGGTGCGATAACATGCCTGAATTTCTACATCTAGTCCCTCCCTCTGAAGCCCTGACACGGCTGCTGGACAATTTTCACCCGACGCTTGAGATCGAAGAAATTGCGACCATCGAAGCGTTGGGGAGAGTTTCGGCAGAACCCGTTAATGCCCCTCACCCCCTGCCGAGCTTCCCGCGCGCCACGCATGACGGCTACGCCGTGCGCGCCGAAGACACCTACGGCGCCAGCGAAAGCCTGCCAGCCTATCTCAAAGTCATTGGAGAAATCCTCATGGGGAGCGCTCCTCAGGCGGCGATAAAAGCTGGCGAGTGCCTGCTCATCCACACCGGCGGGATGCTGCCCGAAGGCGCCAACGCCGTGGTGATGCTGGAATATACCCAGGCGGTAAAGAACACCAATGAGATCGAGGTGCTGCGCCCGGCAGCCATCGGCGAGAACGTGATCAAGGTAGGCGAAGATGTGGTCGCCGGACAGGAGGTCATCTCGCCGGGGCGGCGGCTCAGGGCAGCGGAAATCGGCGGCGCGGCGGCGCTGGGCATCACCCGGCTGAAGGTCTTCCGCCAGCCTCGCATCGCCCTCATCTCAACCGGCGATGAAGTCGTCCCGCCCGATCAGACCATTCAGCCTGGTCAGGTGAGGGATGTGAACACCTATACCTTATCTGCTTTGATCTCTGAAAACGGCGGCATACCCCTTTCCTACGGCATTCTGCCGGATAACGCCCAGGTTTTGGCAGAAACCGCGGGTAAAGCCCTGGAGGCGTGTGATGGCTTGATTATCACCGCCGGCTCATCCGCCAGCGCGCGCGATTTGACGTCTGAAATCATTCAACAGCTTGGCTCTCCGGGCGTCTTGGTGCACGGAATCAACATCCGCCCCGGCAAGCCGACCATCCTGGGAGTATGCCGCCAGGCGGGCAAATCCGATAAGCCGGTGATTGGTCTGCCGGGCAACCCGGTCAGCGCGCTGGTGATCGCCACGTTGTTCGTCAAGCCCATTTTGCGGCTGCTCAACGGTCTGCCAGCCGTTCCGCCGCAGCCCGTCATCCGGGCTAAATTGACCGTCAACCTGCCGTCTGAAGCCGGGCGCGAAGATTGGGCGCCCGTTCGGCTGGTGGAAACCGCAGAGGGTTACCTGGCAGAACCGGTTTTCGGCAAGAGCAACCTGATCTTCACCCTGGTGCGGGCAGACGGTCTGGTGCGCATCCCAATGGATGCCAATGGCGTCAGCGCTGAAAGCATTGTCGAGGTCTTTCCGCTATGACTTCTGCCGCCCTCACGCTCGAAATCTTGCCCGATAGGCTGGCGGTGGCGCAATTGCCGCCTGGGCAACGGGCGCTGCCCGAATGGGCAACCGGCGGCGACCTGGTTGCCTTGCTGCTGACTCCTGAAGAAACGACTATCGTCTGCAAAGAAAATGCTGCGCCGCCCGGGACGCGCCAAGAGGCGGGCTGGCGGGCGCTGCGCGTCCAGGGCATGCTCGACTTTGGGCTGGTCGGCATCCTCGCTGAGCTGGCATCGAGGCTGGCAGCCGCCGGAATCAGCCTCTACGCGCTTTCGACCTTCAGCACCGATTATCTCCTGGTAAAAGAGGAGGCGCTGTCCGCCGCCGTGCAGGCTCTTCGGCAGGCAGGGCACCAGGTTATCGAATGAACAGCATCCGGCTGCAACTCTCTTGGCTGTTGATCGCAGCGCTTTTGACAGCCTGTTCTCCCTCCCTTTTTTCTAGCTCTGGTCTGCAAGCCCTGCCTGAGCCTACCGCAACGGTTCTGCCACCCAGCATAACCCCTTCGGCGACGCCCCTGCCACCCACGCCAACTGCAACAGAAACGCCTCTGCCGACCACCACAGCAACGTCCACCCTGACCCCCACAGCCAGCCCGACGCCTACCCGCACCACAACCGCCACCTGGGCTTACCAGGCTGCCGGCGAGGTTCAAGCGCCCATCTTGCTCTATCATCATATTGCCCTCCCCGATAAAACCAACCGCTACTACGTCTCGCCGGAGAGCTTCCGCCAGCAGATGGAATACCTGTTCCAACAGGGTTACACGACACTGACGCCCTCTCAACTGAGAGAGGTGATCATCTTTGGCGGCGAGATGCCCGCCCGCCCTGTCGTAATCACCTTTGATGACGGCAATCTCAGCGTTTATCAGAACGCCTATCCGGTGATGCAGGAATTCGGTTTTATCGGAACAATTTACCTGGTATCCAATTACCTGGAGGCAGAAAATTTCCTGACCTCAGAGCAAGTGCTGGAGATGGCAAACAGCGGCTGGGAAATCGGCAGCCATGGCGCCAGCCACATTGACCTGAGCATGAACCATGATTTCATCCGCAAAGAACTGGTCGATTCCTACCTTAAAATCCAAGAGATTACCGGGCAGCCGGTTAAAAGCCTCGCCTATCCCTTTGGTAAAACGGACGAATTCGTCATGCTGAAAGCGCAGGATTACGGCTATACAACCGGGATGGGATTGGGCACTTCCACCATTCACACCGCGGGAAACCTGTTTTACCTGAACCGGCTGGAAATCAAGGCGGATTATGACCTGGTAAAGTTCGCCAGCCTGCTGCCCTGGAGTTCTGCATCGCCATAGCCATGGAGTGTTCCTTCGATGTCGGTTTACCTGCATGATATCCCCCTGCCTGAAGCCAAACAAGCCCTCGAGCGCGCCCTGAAAGAAGCCGGACTCTTCGGCGTCCTGGGCAAGGAAGACATCCTGCTGGACGAACATGCTTTGGGGAGGACGCTGGCTGAGCCGGTATGGGCGCGGCTGTCATCGCCGCATTATCACGCTTCTGCCATGGACGGCTTCGCCGTCATTGCCCAAGATACAACGCTGGCGCTGCCAGCCTCCCCGGTCACGCTGCCGGTGCAGCCGGGAAGCGCCGCCTATGTGGACACCGGCGACCCGCTGCCTGAATGGGCAAATGCCGTCATCCCCATTGAAAACGTCGAAACGCTGGATGCGCACGGCAACCTGGTGATGGGCTTGCGTCGTCCGGCGTCGATACGGGTGCGCGCCTCCGTCACGCCCTGGAGCCACGTTCGCCCAATGGGAGAAGATATCGTCGCCACCCAGCTCGTGCTGCCCGCCGGTCGCCTGCTCAGACAGGTGGACCTTAGCGCCATCGCCGCCTGTGGGCATGAGCGGGTGACGGTTGCGCGCAAGCCGCGCGTTGCCGTCATCCCAACCGGCAGCGAGCTGGTCGCCATCGGTACGCCCGTGAAAGCAGGCGATATCATCGAATCCAATTCACTGATGCTTGCCGCCCAGGTCAATGCCTGGGGAGGCGCAGCAACGCGGTGGGCAATCGTCCCCGATGACCTGGAAGCCCTCTGCCAGGCGATTCAGCAGGCTGCGCAGGAGCATGACCTGATCCTGGTCAACGCCGGCTCTTCGGCTGGCTCCGAAGATTACACTGCGCAGGCGGTTCAGCGCCTGGGACGGCTTTTGGTGCATGGCGTGGCAGTGAGACCCGGACACCCGGTCATCCTGGGGATATTGGAGGCGGGTAAGGTGATCGTTGGCGTTCCCGGCTACCCGGTTTCGGCTGCGCTGACCGGGGAAATTTTCGTCGAGCCGCTGCTGGCTGTCTGGTCAGGGCGCCGCCCCCACGAACCGCTAAAGCTGCAGGCGGAATTGACCCGCAAGGTGACCTCCCCTGCCGGCGATGATGATTTCCTGCGGGTGGCGGTCGGGCGCGTGGGAGGGCGCATCCTGGCTGCGCCGCTGCCGCGGGGCGCCGGCGTGATCACTTCCCTGGTGCGGGCTGACGGGCTGGCAATCCTGCCGCGCGGCGTCCAGGGCAAGTCCGCTGGCGAAACGGTCACGGTGCATCTCTATCGTTCACCTGATGAAATCGACCGCACGATCTTTGCCATCGGCTCACACGATATCAGCCTCGATTTGCTGGCTCAGCACCTGGCAGCGTATGACCGCCGTCTGGCTTCAGCCAACGTTGGCAGCCAGGCGGGATTGATCGCCCTACAGCGCGGCGAGGCGCACCTGGCTGGTTCTCACTTGCTGCATCCCCACAGCGGTGAATATAACCTTGCTTACATCCGCCAGTACCTGCCCGGTCGCAAAATCAAGGTGCTGGGCTGGGTGAACCGACAGCAGGGGCTGCTGGTCAAAAAGGGCAACCCCCTCCAGATCACATCACTGGAAGATTTGCTGCGCCCGGAGGTCCAATTCGTCAACCGCCAGCGCGGCGCCGGGACGCGCGTGCTGCTGGATTACCATTTATCCTTAAAAGGGATTGCATCCGAAGCCATTCGAGGCTACAATCAAGAGGAATATACTCACCTGGCGGTGGCGGCGGCAATTGTCTCCAACCGCGCCGATGTTGGACTGGGCATTGCTGCAGCCGCTCAGGCGCTAGATTTGGATTTTATCCCCCTGTTCCAGGAGCGTTATGATCTGGTCATCCCGGCAGAGTATTATGACAGCGAGTTGCTATCACCGCTGTTCACAATTATCCAGGGTGCCAGCTTTCGCCAACAGGTGGCAGCCCTGCCCGGATACGATCTGGCGCCAATGGGGTTGTTAATTGCTGAACTGGATTGACCGATGGCTACAGCTCTTGTCATAGACGATAACCGCGAGACTGCCGATTGCCTGTGCGAAATGCTCAGGCTGTACGGCGTGGAGGCTCAGGCGACTTACAGCCCGCGGGCAGCTTTCCATATCTTATCCCGCAACACGCCCCGAATCATCTTTGTGGATATCAACATGCCGGGGGTTACCGGCTTCGATGTGATCTCATTTGTACAGCGCGACCCCCGCCTGGAGGCGATTCCGGTGGTGGTGGTCACTTCCGATGACCAGGCTGAAACTGCTCAACTGGTGCGTGAGGCGGGCGCGTTCGACCTGGTCATCAAGCCAGTGACGGTCGAAATCATTGAAAAAATTCTGAAAGACGCTCAAATCATTCGATAAGGAGTCTGTCTATGCCTATCTCTGCTGGAATTTCCGCCCCTGACTTTTCTTTACTGGATGAGAACTCTCAGCCGCGGAAGTTATCCGATTACCGGGGCAAGCCGGTGGTGCTGTATTTCTACCCCAAGGATGATACCCCTGGCTGCACGACCGAAGCTTGCAACTTTCGGGATGACTACCCGGTATATGAACAAGCCGGAATTGTGATTCTGGGCGTCAGCCCTGATACACCCAAGGACCACGCCAAGTTCAGAGCCAAGTACAACCTGCCCTTTACCTTGCTTGCGGATAACGACCGCGCCGTTTGCAAGGCATACGGAGTTTGGGGACCCAAAAAGTTCATGGGCAAGGAATACGAGGGCGTTTACCGCACAACCTTTGTCATTGACCCCGATGGGATGATCGTCAAGGTTTTCGAAAACGTCAAACCCGAAGGTCACAGCAAGGAAGTGTTGGAAGCGCTCAAAAAATCCTAGGTTTGACAACGGAAGGGCTTTCAGCAAGGACGCCTTTGGCTGCTCAATCGAGCGGCTGGAGGCGTTATTCCAATGATAAAGCTTAATCTTAGATTTCTGCGGTTACACGAGCTTATAGTCCTGCAGGATCGCCTCGACCAATGCATAATCATCGCTGCCCAGGTCAGGCAGCAGCGTCTTTAGCAGGCTACCCAGGGCAGTGAGCTGGCTCTGGCTGGAAATCCTGCCTTGCTTGAGCGCATAGCGTATCAACTCGCGGCAGTCCAGGTCAGCATCGCCGGTCAATCCACCAATGCGGACATTCTTCCAGTTTTCGAGCCATTCCGTCTGGAGAATTTTGTTGCGCAGATACCCCCTGGATCCCAGGTTGGTGGGGGCGTTATAGGCTTGCGCTGTCATGATGGCAACCAACTGCTCGATCACCGGCTGGCTGATTGTCGTCTCTGCCGTCGGCGCCTTAACTTCAGGAGCTGGCGCTTTCTCCGCAGGCTCAGGCTGTTCATCAGCCAGGTCTTTGGCTTCCGGCACGTCGAAGAGCTTACCATCTGGGGCGCGCAGGTAAAGGACCGGCGTTCCCCACTCCAGGCTGTTCTCCAGCGCCAGGCTGATTGCTTTACGCGCCTGCGCCAGGGCGGAATCGACTGACCACCCCCTGGCAATCCATTCATAAAAAGACCGGCTCAGCTCGATCGCTGCCGGGTCGGTGATTTGATATTGCATTGCCAGCACCGCCGGCAGACCTCGCCGAACCAGGACCGCCGCCGTGCTGGAAAACACGTCGCGCCGGTTTGCGGTAGCGCCTTCGCAGGAATTCAAGATGACCAGGCGCAGCGTGCGATGGTCCGCCAGGATGCGCGCCGCCAGCGTTGCCCGTTTCATGTCAGCCATTCCCGCTTCATCGGCAAAAGCGAGCATCCCCTCATCGGCGTCGGCGTCGAAACTGCCATGACCGATAAAATGAAAAATGTGCCAGGTTTTTTCTCCCAGGGCGTTTTGTAAATCCCTCCAGGTCTGTCCATTCAGCCAGGTCAATTGAGCCAGGCTGCGTTCCTGCAGCGGCTTCATTGCCCTTTCCAGGCGCTCTTTCTCCCGCTCGACCTCCAGAGAGGGCAAGTCCGCAGGATTGGCGATCATCCCCAGCACTTTCAGCGGCGGCTGAGCGCTCAGCGGCAGGGGCGGGTCGGGCAGTTCCAGGTAACGCACCAACGGCGTATATTGCGACAGGCACAGGTATTCTCCCCGCCGGGAGTCGTAGAGAAACTCCCAGGGCAATGCCGCCAGCTCCGGAGCTTGAATGCGCAGGCGAATGCGTAAGCCTTTGTCTTGAGTAATTGCCCGCTCTCGGCTGACATCGAAGCGGCTGCGCACCTCGCCGGAGAAAAGGACATCGAACAGCCTGCTTCCGAATTCCTGAGCGGTTTTTTCTTCCTGGCTCGCCGGGGATAACAGGGCATTTTGGAGCTGATTCAGGTGGTCATCCAGGTTCAGGTCATCCGGAGGGAACGACATCTCCTGGCGCGCTTCACCTGCCGGGGAGCGCAGGACAGCCAGCGGATACCGCTTTTCTTCTCCTTTGCCAATCTCAAGGTCAAAATCAAGGTAATCGAGCATCAGCATCACCTGCCATTTCGTTGACTTCATCACAGTATAAAGGAAAACACGGCATCGGACAATAAGCAGATCGTTCGGGCTGAAAAAGGAAAGGCTGCCCCTCTTCAAATGGGCAGCCTCCAGTGGAGATGGCGGGAATCGAACCCGCGTCCGAAAGATTAGACCCACAGGTCTCTACGAGCGTAGCCTGACGTTTTTGTCGCTGGGCGGTCCACGACAGGCAAAGGACACGACCAGCCAGCTGCTGGGACCCGAAAGCCCCTCTTTCGCACGCTTAGCAGCGTCGCATGCGGCACTCTGACTTTATCACGCCTGCTCTACCTCCGGTCAGAGAGCGGGGCAGGCAGACGTGGCTCACAGTTGGAGCCAGGCGCTGGTACTCCTCACTTATGCAGCGAGGGGCATAGCAGCATAGGAAGTGCGATTGGCACTTGTTGTTTGCACTGATTTTACGAGGTCGGCGCCTCTCGGCTCGCAACCCGGGATCAGCCTCCTCCGTCGAAGCCTGTCATCCCCGGGGCATTAATTTTACCATATCTTCGACCATGACGCAGGTTGAAATGGCAAATTTTGCCATGACTCGGCTTTTCGACTGGCAACCACTCTTTACCCAAAAGAACCTTGCGGCGTTAACACCAGCAAACCATCCCGGCGGTGCACCTCCAGCGCACGGGGAAACCGATCGAGCTGCATAGCGCACGCCAGGTCTGCAGCCGGGAAATCGGAGTGAACATCCCCGCTGAACAGGCGACCAGAATAGGAAAGAGCCACTCGTTCCAGGTATGGCTCAGGATCAGGACGGTCTCCAGCCAGCAGCCGCGCCATGTATTCGGCGCAAGCCAGATCTTCATCGCCATCCCGTTCGCCCAAAACACCCGTGATCACAAAAGTGACCGCTGGCGGCAGTAAACGCTTGAGCGCCTCCACCGTCGCCTGGGCAGTCACAAAGCTGGCGGCGAATAAATGGTCGGCGTTTCGACTGCGCACGACCCCTTGCACACCGGCTGACGTACGCTGAATCAGCGTTTTTCCAGTCAAATCAACCCCTGCCAGGCGGGACGGCGAGTTGCCAAAGTCAAAACCGGGAATAGGTAAACCGTCCACCTCGCCAAGCAGCAAGGCGCCAGGAAAGCGCTCGCTCAGCTCGAGCGCCTCACTAACTGTCTCAGCCATCAAAATCTGAGCTGCCCCGGCTTCGAAGGCAAACGCCGCTGTGGTGAATGCCCGCAGGACATCAATTACCACCACTACACCCGAAGCGCGATGGCACTCTTCCAGGGTTACATGATGAATTTCCATCAGGCGGAAGTATAACCGGATTTCATCCCCACGGAGTGGATTCTTTTGCTATACTTAACCACGATGAGACCGGCAAAGCAAGAACCCAACCCGCCCGAAAAAAGGACAGATCAAGATCGCGTCCCGGCTTTTGCCAACGAAGACGACATTCGCCGCGAGTTGTTTCCCGATCTCGAATCCCGACCGGCGCCGGTGTACAAGCCGCATGTCGAGACCATCACGGCGGGGAGAATCATCAAATTTCTGCTTGCCTTAGTCACCCTGGTGTTGACCTGGTACTTGTTCCTGGGACCCGGCAAAGCGACCTTCGAGAAGTTCTTGAACTTCCTGGAAGATATCATGCCGCCCGCCAGCAATACGCCTGCCCCTTCGCCGGACATGACGAATCCTTCCGAAACCGCCGAAACAGCCCTGATCGAAACGCCTGCCCCAGCCACCATCACTCCCTCCCCTACTGCTGCTTTGCCATCCCAAACCCCAACCCCGACCGAAACCCCCGCAATGACCGTTACCGAAACGGCGACGGCGACCATGCCGGCAGGTCCGGAAAACTGCACGCCGGCAAGCCAGGTGACCCTGGCTGACGTCGGCAGGGTCATGTGCGTCACCGGTAACGTTTTACGCACAATCGATAAGCCAAACGGATTTATCATCACCCTGGAAGACCCCAAAGATGCCTTCTATTGGATATCCTATGAGCGCAAATGGGAGAACCTGAAAAAAGGCACCTGCGTCTATGCCACCGGAGAAATCAAGCAGCTTGGGGTTGCTCCGGTCATGCTCATCGGTTACAAAATTCCATTGGAGTATTGCCCCTGATGCCTAAAATAAAACTCGTTGTCAACCCGGTCTCTGGCCGCGGCGCTGGCTTGAGAAGCGTTCCCTACCTTGAAGAAAATTTGAAAGACCTCCATCCCAGCCTGGTGTTGACCGAACGCCCCGGTCATGCACAGGAATTGGCATGCGAGGCGGTCGCTTCAGGTTTCGAAGTTGTTGTCGCAGTCGGAGGAGATGGAACATCCAATGAAGTGTTGAATGGGCTGGTGCAGGCGCAACTGAAAGGCGTCGGCTCAGCCAAAATGGGGGTTATCAGCGTGGGGCGCGGCAATGACTTTGCCTACGGAATCGGCGTACCCAAGGGCTTGCCGGAAGGATGCCAGATCCTGCGGCAGGGGAAGACAAAAGTGATCGATGTAGGCGTCGTATCTGGCGGTTTTTACCCTCAGGGGCGCTATTTTGGCAACGGTGTGGGCATCGGCTTTGACGCCGTGGTTGGCTTCGAGGCGCTCAAGCTGGCGCCGTTGAGCGGATTCGCATCATATATCATTGCGGCGCTGAAAACCATCTATCTATACTACACCGCGCCCATCGTAAAGATAACGCTGGATGACCAGACGATTGAAACCCCGGCGCTGATGGTTTCGATCATGAACGGCAGGCGCATGGGCGGCGGTTTCATGATGGCGCCGGCTTCCAGCACCCAGGATGGGCTGTTCGATGTGTGCATTGCCGGGCAGGTGAGCCGCGCGGAGATCTTCAAACTGATTCCGCGCTTCATGAAAGGCACACAGGAAGGACATCCGGCAATCCGAACCATCCGCAGTCGCCAGGTGGCGGTTACTGCTCTCCAGGGGTCGCTGCCGGCGCACGCCGACGGCGAGACGTTGTGCACCGCAGGCGAGAACCTTGCGGTCAGTTTGCACCCCGCCGTTCTCGAAGTCATTACCATGACAACATGAAGTGGCAATGAACCTGGCATACTGGATAGTGACCAACACGATCAAGGAATCGATGCGCCTGATGTGCCGCATCGACGCCGCCGAACTGCAAAAAGTACCTCGCCAGGGTCCACTGCTGCTGGTATGCAATCACATCAACTTCCTGGAAGTCCCCCTGCTCTACACCCACCTCCAGCCGCGCCCGGTGACCGGCTTTGCCAAATCAGAAACCTGGGATAACCCCTGGATGGGGCGGCTATTCGACCTGTGGGGCGCAATTCCCATCCGCCGCGGCGAAGCCGACCTGCTCGCCATACAGCAAGGTTTACAGGCGCTGCAGCAGGGCAAGATTCTGGCGGTTGCGCCAGAAGGCACGCGCAGCGGCAATGGCTGTCTCCAGCGCGGACATGCCGGCGTGGTCACTCTGGCGCAGCGCAGCCAGGCGCCCTTGCTTCCCCTGGTTTACTTCGGAAGCGAAACCTACCGTGAAGATTTCAAGCGCCTGCGCCGCACCGAGTTTCACATCCGCGTTGGGCGACCGTTTCGCTTGCGGTCCAAAGCAGGCGAAATCAACCGGCAGATGCGCCAGAAGATCGCCGACGAGATTATGTATCAACTTGCCGTGTTGCTGCCCCCAAAGTATCGCGGGGAATATGCCGACCTGTCACGCCTCAGCACGGAGCATCTCGAATTTATCGAGTTGTAACCCGGGTTTTTGGTTTAGCGGCGGAAGAAGTTCGAAACGATGAACCAGACGTTGGCAGGGCGTTCGCCCAGCCGGCGCATGAAATATGGATACCACTCGGTGCCATAGGGAACGTAGACGCGCACCGGGTAGCCTTCTGCCGCCAGGCTCTCCTGAAGATCGCGGCGGATTCCGTAGAGCATTTGAAACTCAACCGCCTGCTTGGGTAAATTGACCTTCCGGGCAAATTCCTTCGCCTTCACGATACGTTTCTCGTCATGCGTCGCCAATGCCAGCATCGGCGGGAATCTGCCATCTGGGCTGATCAAGGGGCAGCCCTGCTCCAGGGCGCCGCGCATCAGCGCTTCTGCCAGCCTGTCGAACGCTGCGTCCACATCGGCTTTGCGCGGGTAGGCGATATGGGCAGGCTCTTTATATGCGCCCTTGCACAGGCGCACCTTGAAGCAATCCTTCACCAGGTTCTGAATATCCTGGTCGCTGCGGTACAGGTAGGATTGTATGACGATGCCCACATTGCCATAACCGCCATCGCGCATTTCTTTCAATAAATCCAGGGTCAATTGAGTGACGCTGGAATCTTCCATATCAATGCGGATGAAATTCCTCAGCGTGCGGGCGTAATCCAAAATCTGGCGCAGGTTTTGTGCGCACAGGTTCCGATCCAGCGCCAGCCCAATTTGGGTCAGTTTGATCGACACATTGGCGCGCACACCTGACTCCTGGATGGCATCTAGAGCTTTGAGGATATCCTGAACCGCCCGAGATGCCTCCTCGGCATTGGTCGTGTGTTCGCCCAGGTGGTCGAGCGTGGCATTAATGCCCTTATTGTTCAAGGTCTTTATGACCGCAATAGCATCCTCCAGCTTGTCGCCGGCGACAAACCGGGAAGCCATGCGCCAGGCTATCGACCAGCGGGTGACAATTTGCCGCGCCCAGGCAGCTTTTGACAGGTAAACGAAGAATGAGCGAAGCATGGGTTCCTTTCCTTGGAGTTACACGGTCATCAGTCAACGTTGCAAAGATGGTAAGCGTCCTGCAGCGCCTTCAACGGGTCGCCTTTGGGGATGAATTCCTGCCCTACAAAACCAGTATACCCGAGGTTGTTCAAAGTCCGCATGATGGCAGGATAATTGATTTCCTGCTCCTGATCCAAATCTCGCCTGCCGGGGTTGCCAGCCGTATGAACGTGCCCAATATAACCGATTGCCTGCTGAATCGTGCGGATAATATCGCCCTCCATAATCTGCATGTGATAAATGTCGTACAAGATTTGGACGCGCGGCGAATTGACCGCCTTTACGGCTGCCAGCGCCCAGGCAGTGTGATCACACTGATAATCCGGATGATCGACCTTCGAATTCAGCAGCTCTAGAACCAGCGTGACCCCATGAGCTTCAGCCGCTGGCGCCAGCCGGCGCAGGCATTCGATGGTGTTTTCTAACCCTGATTCATCGCTGATGCCCATGCGGTTGCCAGAAAAAACGATCAGGTTGGGGATGCCGTACTGGACAGCCAGTTCGAGCTTTTTTCGAACGTCATCTTCGATTTGCCGGTGATGCTCCCGGTGATTCATGCCATGCGTCAGCGATGCGCCATTCTCGCTGGCGATAATCAATCCAGCCTGGCGCGCTGCTTCCCATAATTCGAAAGGCAGCAGCTCGACACCCTGATAGCCAATCGCTTTGGCTGCCTGCAGGAATTGGCGGGGGTCGCTCACCCCTTGACCAAAACTCCACCAGGCAAAGGATTGTTTGAAATGTGACATAGCGGGTTTACCTTTCGTATTGGACGATGAAATCGGATACCTTATTTTATACCCATCTGACCCAGAAGGTGGTCAAGTTCATCCAAGAAGGGCTGGCATAAATCTTGCATCCTTGGGAGAAACGACTATACTTAAGTGTGAATTATGTTATTACAACGCCAAACCCCCTCCATCCGCCCGTTGACCACCGCTCACCTGGCGCAGACCATGACCTTGCTCGAGTTGAACACCTTGAACCTGCGCCAAAAGATCGAAGCCGAACTGGCGCACAACCCGGCGCTCGAGCTGCTCGAAGAATGCCGCTGCCCGGAATGCGGGCGTCCGATGACTGCCAGGGGCATCTGCCCGGCTTGCTCCCGCCTGCGCTCGACGACCCCTGAAGAGCCAATCGTTTTTCTGTCAGCGCGGGAGGACTTCTATCCGCCCGAGCTTTCTGTATCTTCCGATGAGGATGAACCTGAAGATCCCTTTGGCTTCCAGGAAGAAGACCTGCCTACTTTCGTCCTGCGCCAGATTGCGACCGAATTAGAAATTTCAGAGCGGGAAATTGCCGTTCATCTGCTCACGGCTTTGGATGATGACGGCTTATTGACTATTCCTCTGGCGGAGATTGCCCGTTATCATTATGCGCCGTTGAGCAAGGTGGAAAAGGTCAAACGCTTGATTCAACGGTCAGAGCCGCTCGGCGTTGGATCCAGCACGCCCCAGGAAGCGCTCATCGTTCAGCTCGAAGTCCTGGCTGAATCCCAACCCGTCTCCCCGCTGGCTTTACGGGCGGTCCAGGAGGGATTCGAGCTGTTGAGTCACCGGCGTTTCCCTGAATTAGCCCGCCTGTTAGGCGCTTCGATTTCCCAAACCAAGGAGATTGCCCATTTCATCGCCGAAAATTTGAACCCGTACCCGGCAAGGGCGCACTGGGGTGAACCCAAAGCCGCAGGCAGTCAAGTATCCCAGGCAGTCAAAGCGTACTATCATCCCGATGTCATCATCAGCCGAATGAACGATTCTGAAAATACCCCGCTGGTGGTGGAAATTGCCCTGCCCATTCGAGGCACCTTGCGCGTCAACCCCCAGTTCCGCCTCGCCTTGCAGGAAGCCGCCCCCGAAAAAGCAGAACAATGGCGCGCCGACCTGGAACAAGCTTCGCTGCTCGTCAAATGTCTGCAGCAGCGCAATCACACAATGGTACGCCTGATGCAGCGGCTGGTGTCGATTCAACGCGCTTTCATCCTGTATGGTGATGCTCACCTGCAGCCGCTGACGCGCGCTTCGCTGGCAGAAGAGCTCGATTTACATGAAGCCACGGTTTCGCGCGCGGTTTCCGATAAAGCGGTACAATTGCCCAATGGACACATCATCCCTATGGCGCGCTTTTTCGACCGCAGCCTTCACATCCGCACGCTGCTCAAGAAAATGATCGACGAAGAAACGATTCCGCTCAGCGACGCCGACCTGGCTATCCTGCTCAAACGTCAGGGCTTCAACGTCGCCAGGCGCACCGTTGCCAAATACCGCACGGTAGAAGGCATCTTACCGGCGCACCTGCGGGCAAAGACATCCCCTGCCAGGCTTTAGGTGATCTGCATGTGCAGTTTTTCAGCCGTTTACCCGTTTGCCTCTCGCAAAAGTAAAATCACCTTGCCAGCCGAAGTGATCTCCTTGCTTAACTGCTTCCCTGAAGCCGCTCTGCTGGTTGATAGGTCAAACGGGACGATTCTGGCTGCCAATGCTGCCGCGCTGCTTTTACAGCCAAGTCAAGGCGATCTGACTGGTCTGGAGCTGGCTTCCCTTTTAACGCCGATGGATGGCGCAAGGTCTTTGGCTGAGTTTTTACAACACCCCGAGGTCAAACCGGCTGAGCTGTATGAACTGATCCTCGCTGACGATGAAAAGTTGCCGGTCGAAATTACGGCAAAGCCGTTGCAGCCCAATCAAAAAAGGGGCGGCTGGCTGTTCCTCGAAATGACGCCGGTGGAACAACGCCAGCAGCGGCAAACCGAAAAGCTCAGGCTCGAGCAGATGTGGCGCGCGCTCATCTCCCTGACCAGCCTGGCGCAGCGTGAGCCTTTGACCGCTGTCCTGGCGGAGGCGTTGAACATCAGCATGGGATTTTTGGGGGGCGAAGTCTCCCTCCTCTATCAGGTGCAGGGAGAAAAATTGATTCTGGAGCGCATCGGCGCTGCCGGGAAAAGCGAACATTTTCCCGAAACGATTTTTCCCTCGGATTTGATGATTCTGAAAAAGCCGCAGTTATGGCAGAGCAAAGAACGCACTGCAACCACGCTGCAGCGAGCCGCCCGCGCTGCAGGATTGCACTATCTGGCTTCTGCGCCGCTGGGGCAGGTGAACGCCTCTATCGGCATCGCCGCAGTTGGCGGCAAAGAACCCCTGCCAAACAATGCGTTGGAGATCGTTCAATTCCTGGCGGCGTTCCTGACCATGGTGCTGCAAAACGAGTCCACCACCCGCGCGCTGGAGAGAAAGCTGACAGAACAAGAATACACGCTGGCAATTTCGGATGCGCTCAAGGATCAAATCAAAGACTGTCTGCTGGTTCTCTCCCCGGACTTGAGAGTCTTGGACCTCAACCGTTCGGCTGAGCAATCCCTGGGTTATTCCCTGCAAGAAATATTCCAGCGCCCGGTCGAGGAAATTTTGATCAGTGAGCGTTCCTTGCTGCCCGAACTGGAAGCGGTGCGGCATGGTACAACCTATCATCAAATCGAAAATATCCGCATTTTCCGCCGCAACGGCGCATCCTTTCCTGCCAATGTTAGGATATTTCCCATCAATGGCGCCGGTTTGTCTGGGTTGATCATCCTGTTCCAGGACACCAGCGAGCAAGAGTCATTCCGCATTCGCAGCGAACAACTCGAACAACGCGCTCTGTTGGGCGAGGTGACTGCCAGCTTTGCCCACGAAGTGCGCAACCCCATCAACAACATCAGCACCGGCTTACAGCTCCTGTCGATGAACTTGCCAGCAGACGACCCTAATTACGAAAACGTCTTGCGCCTGCAGCATGAATGCAACCGGCTGAACGATTTGATCAAGTCGGGTTTGTCCTTCATCAAGCCCATCGAATACAAGATGGATGCCATCGATATCGCCCAGGTGATGAGAAATTTCCTGGAACGTTGGCAAGGAAGGCTCAGACAGCACCAGATTGACTGCCAGGTGCAAATCGAGGCGCAGCTTCCGTTTGTCGAAGGCGACGCCCGGGCGCTAGAACAGGTGCTGTCGAATCTGATGAATAACGCTATCCAGGCTTTGGTCGAAAACTGCGCGCCCGATAATCGTATCATTGGGGTAAAAGTTCAGCTCACCCAGGAACTCGCCGAGCGCAGCCAGGTGGAAATCAGCATCTCAGATAATGGACCCGGCATCCCCGAGGAAAACCGCGACCGCATTTTCGAACCCTTTTTCACCACCCGCAAGGGAGGCACCGGCATTGGTCTGGCAATCGTCAAGCGAATCATTACAGCCCACAAGGGTTCGGTCAGCGTCGAAAGCTTTCCAGGCGCAACGGTATTCCGCATTGTCTTACCGGTGTACCGCAAGAAAACCAGCCCGCTTGGCTCAGAACAAAGGGAGAAATGACCGCCACCATACTCATCGTTGATGACGAAGATACAGCCCGTCAAAATATCAAGACATTCCTGACCTCCCGCGGCTATGAGGTGATCGACGCCGCCACTTTGAGGGAAGCGCGGAATTTTATCAACCTGGGTCAGGCTGACATCATCCTGCTGGATGTCCAGCTTCCCGATGGCTACGGTCCTGTCTTGCTGGAGGAAACCGCCCACCTGCCCAACCGACCACCGATTATCATCATCACGGCTTATGGCGACATCGAAATGGCGGTCGAGGCAATGAAAAATGGCGCTCACGACTTTCTTCAGAAGCCCATTCAGCTCCTGCAACTGGAAAAATCCATCCAGCGGGCGCAAGAGATCGTCGCCATGCGCCGCGAGCTGGCGCTGTTGCGCAAAGTACAAAACGAGAACCTGGACTTCGTCGTCGGGAACAGCCCCAAGATGCAAACGCTGCTGGCGCAGGCGCAGCGAGCAGCGGTCGCCAATGTCTCGCTGCTGATCACAGGCGAAACGGGGACGGGCAAAGAAGTGCTTGCCAGGGCAGTCCACAGCATGGGTCCACGCGGGAGCCGGGGCGGGAGCGGCAAACCGTTTCTTCCCATCAACTGCGCAGCGATTCAAAGCACGGTGCTCGAGTCGGAGCTGTTCGGTTACGAAGCCGGCGCTTTCACCGGGGCGGAAAAGCGCAAATACGGCTTATTCGAGGTCGCTGACGGAGGCATCGTCTTTTTGGACGAAATTTCTTCGATGCCCCTGGACATGCAAGCCAAGCTGCTGCGGGTGTTGGAAGAACGCGCCTTCAGGCGGGTTGGGGGAACGACGATGATACACGTCGATGTGCAAATCATTGCCGCTTCCAACCGCGATCTGCCCGCCATGATCGCAGAGAATAAATTCCGCGAAGACCTGTATTACCGCCTGAAGGTGGTTGATTTACACCTGCCGCCGCTGCGCGAGCGAAAAGAGGATATCCCCGAACTGGTCGGTCTGTTCATCCGCAAGAACAACCCCCGCATGGGCATCAATATTACCGGCATTACGCCGCGCGCCCTGGAAGTGCTCAAAAATCATCACTGGCCCGGCAACATTCGCGAGCTGAGGAATGTCATCGAGCGGGCGATGTTATTCTGTGATGAACCAGAGATCGACCTGCCTCACCTGCCGGCAGACCTGGTGCAAAAGGTCTCACAGGTCTAACCGCCCCAGATAATGAAGCTTTCTTTGATGCAGATGGGCATGTCCAGCAGGTTGGTGATGCACACCTGGTAGGGAATCACAGCCCCCTGCGGAGCGATGATAGGTTCCAGCGTGACCATGCTGGCGCCATTCGTTCCGGTGAGAGGCATGACATAGACTTTTTGCTGCCCATCGGGCAAGGATACGATCACAGTAAAACCAACGTCGCTCAGAGGCTGAGAACCTTCGAAAAGCGAAACGCCAATTTCCTGGACATCGGAAAGCGACAGCATGGCGTAACGTTCCCAGACCTGTAAGTTCAACGGTCCTGTCACCTTGCGCGGGGGAGGCGTCGCCTGTGGAATTGCCTGCACTTGCGCCTGCTGAGGTACTTCAGTCGGCAACGGGGTAACCGTTGGCGCGATGTCTGCCTGGACGGGTTCTGCCGGCGCAACTTCTGTTGGCGCAGCGACGATTTCAGGTTCTGAAACGGCGCCTGGGGCTGCTTCTAATTCTGATTCAATGATGACCGGCTCTGGCGTGTATGCCACCACCACTTCAGGAACAGCGGTTGCCATCGGTTCGGGTTGAACCATGACCATCTCTGGCGTGGGAGTCGGCGCTCGCTCATACAAGTACCGCAGCCCCAGCGCAGCCGGTCGGATGCGCAGCGCTTTTGGCGCTTTGGCATGGTACTCAAGGCAAAAGTTGGTAAAGCACTGCACCGAAATGCCGCTTTCGCCTGCCCGAAGTTCCTCTATCGGCGGTCCAAACACCTCCATCGTGCCATGCAGGGTGATATATTCCAGGTAAAGGCTGTAGATGTTATACCCCAGCTCATTCCCCAGGACGGGGTAGAAATACATCCCTTCAGCGCCCGAAGGTCCCACCGGAGGCTGGCGCTCGATATTGAGAATCAACGGCAGGGGGCGGAATTGGACGCGTGACAGATCGTCGGGGTCAACGAACATGGCGCAATTTTGAAAAACCTTTTCGATATTTCCGTCCGGCGCAACATAAGTCTCGCTCAACGGCAGCCCCGTGAAACTTCGCCCCAGCCGTTCCATGGCAGCCATCATGGTCGCTTCTGCCTGCTGCAGGTCAGAAGGCGCCGGCGTGTAGGGGGGTGTGGCAGGGATAGCGACGGTCCGGGAGCTGGATTGATCGCCTAAGCAAGCTTTACCGCACGTCCATATCCCGTAGGGCAACACTTTTACCGTTCCAATCGGATCTTCCTTGCGGCGGTAGAAGCCCATGTTCTCAAAGTACTGTTCATAGCGGTTCTTTTCGGCGTTATAACGCACCGCCGTCAAGGGACGACCAATGTTCGCAGCGCCGATGCGGATATACAGGTCGATCACTTCTTCCCAAACGTAATGCCCATTGATATAGACCGAACCACCCAGGTTCTCCGGGTCTGGCTGCGGCTCAGGCGGTTCCTCAACGCCCCATTGCTTTCCCAGCGGGTAAAGAGAGTAACGTTTGATTGCCGTTTCTTCCGGGTTATAGACGAACAAACAGCCTTTGGTGTACTGGTATTGCTTTCCCCCCTTTGCGAAGAGCGGCGAAATGCCCTCGCCGCATAAACCTTCCAATCGGTTGTTCAAGCTGGCAAATTGCGGATCGATCTCAACAAAACGATTCTCTTCGCCGCTGCCATAGGACGAAGCGCCTTCAAAACCGCAGGCAGTCAAGAAGAAAGGCAGGATTAACAGCAAAGACAACCACCGCCCGGCATAAGCGATCTCGAAGGTAAAATTTGCGAATTCAATGATTCGATTGATTGTGTTCAATCGAAAAGTTATCACTTGCACCGAAACCTTAAAGAATATTAAAAAGGTGGAGCAATAAAATTATAACACAACTGGTCTGGTGGCATAAATCATGCACCCTCAGGGGACAACCGTTTCACTTCGAGGGACCTGATGACAGCGCCGAACCAACCCACCCGACTTGGCTTTCAATTCTTCCCAGATGCCCTGCATTACCGCGAGCAGGATTTATCCGAATGGCTTCCTCATCTGATCAGCCTGGGAGCCAACTGGCTCGTCTTAGAAGCCCCGCTGCAACGCGCCATCCCCGAAGCCTTTATCAATGGCTTGAAAGGGGCTGGCATCCAGCCGATTCTGGTTTTCCAGGCGAAGGTCGGAGTGATCAACCCTCTCGATATAAGGCTGTTATTGACCACATATGCCAGTTGGGGGATTCAATACGCCGCATTTTTTGACCGCCCCAACCTGCGCGCCTCCTGGCATGCCCAGAACTGGGCGCAAATCAACCTGGTCGAGAGATTCCTGGATATCTACCTGCCGCTGGCAGAGGAGGCGCTGAAATCAGGATTGACACCCCTTTTCCCTGCCCTTGAACCCGGCGGGGACTACTGGGACACCGCTTTTCTCCGCACCGCGCTGGAAAGCATGAGGCGGCGCGGTTATCAAGAACTGCTAGACCACCTGGTGTTGGGGGCTTATGGCTGGTCTTCGAACCGACCACTGAATTGGGGGTCAGGCGGACCAGAAAAACACCCTGCCGCCAAACCGTATCAAAACACCAAGGAAGTCGAAGATCACCGCGGGTTTCGCATTTTCGATTGGTACCAGGCGATTGCACAGGCAGCCACCGGCAGGACGATGAAGATGATTCTTTTGGGCGCTGGAAGCCGCCTGGGGGACTGCAGCGATCCCGAGACGCCGCCCATCGACGAAAAAAGCCACGCCCAGGTCAACCTGGCGATTGCCCAGGCTTTAGCCAGCCCTTCACCCGCATTGCTGCCTCCCGGCGTCGATGTCATCCCCCAGGCTGTCATCGTCGTCAATTTCTGCCGCCTGGCTGCCGATCCCACTTCACCAGAAGCCAGCCAGGCATGGCGGCTGCCAGGAGGCAGGCAACTGCCTGTCGTTGATGAACTCAAAGCCTGGATGCGCAATCAACGGGCAGCGGTTCACCGACCACATCCCCTCCAACCATCCCAGCCAGAACCTTCCAAGCCAATCCTTCATTACCTTTTACTTCCGTCCTTCCCCTGGGGAGCTGCCGGCATGCAATTGGAGAAGCTCCAACCTTTCATCCAGAAACACCAACCGACGATAGGCTTTTCGATTCAGGAAGCCGCCCGCGCACAGGTCGTAACGTTGTTTGGCAGTCTGCAAGCTTACCCTCCAGATACCATTACCCGCCTGTTGAATGCCGGGTGCAGCTTACAGCATATCGCAGGAGCTGGCACGGAAATTGCATCGAAACTGGCTGAGCACTCAATCCAATGCTCGATCTGAAAATTTTCATCAAAAGCATACTCACAAATAGAGGTAACGCTCCATGAATCAACCATTTATGTCCAGCCAAACTGCCAGGGAACACCATCCAGCCGCCTCCCCCGCCTCGCGAGCCGAAATCCATAAACCCGTGTTGAAAGTGCTCGGCTTGGGCGGCGGCGGAACAAACGCCGTCAACCGGATGATTGAATTGGGTCTGAGCGGCGTGGATTTCATCGCTGCCAACACCGATCACCAGGCATTAAAGAGCAGCTTAGCCCCGGTAAAGATTCAATTGGGACCCAAAGCAACGCGTGGTCTGGGCGCAGGCGGGAATCCCGCCGTGGGTCAGGCTGCCGCCGAAGAGAGCTGGCGCGAAATCTATGCTGCCCTGAAAGGGGCCGACATGGTCTTCCTGACCGCCGGCATGGGCGGGGGAACCGGCACCGGCTCAATCCCGGTGGCTGCCAAGATCGCGCGCACCCTGGGCGCGGTGACCATTGCGGTGGTCAGCACGCCCTTCTCCTTCGAAATGGGAAAACGCCAGCGAAACGCACAAGAAGGGTTGGCGCGCCTCCGTCCAGTCACCAACACCCTGATCACGATTCCAAACGATCGCTTGCTGTACCTGGAAACGCGCAACATGCCCCTGGAAATGGCATTCCGCATGGCAGATGATGTGCTCCGCCAGGGGGTGCAAGGCATCACCGAGTTGATCACCACGCCGGGATTGATCAACGTCGATTTCGCCAACATCCGCCACCTGATGACCCTGGGCGGGGGCGCCTTGATGTCCATCGGGCAGGGCGAGGGAGAGAACAAAGCCATTCAGGCGATTAACCAGGCGCTCCACCACCCCTTGCTGGAGGTTGGCACGCTGGATCACGCTGCCGGCATCCTGGTGAACTTCACCTGCGGCGAAGACCTGTCGTTATTCGAAATCCAGGACGCCCTGACCTATTTACAGGCGCAGGCAGGTCCCCAGGCTGAAATCGTGATGGGCGTGGTCAACGATGAACGCTTCTATGACCGGGTGGAAGTGATTTTGATCGTTACAGGCTTAGGCGCAAGACCCATCGAAGAAGCCCTTCCCGGGTTTTCCCGCCAAAACACAAAAGCGCCTGCACTCAAGGAGAGCGAAGCGCCCAACGCCTCATCCAAAGAGCCTTCTCCTGCGCTTGCCAGCTCGAAAACGGAACCTGAGACGGTTGCCGCCGGAGCGCCAACCCCGCTGGTTTCGCCATTATCGTCGAACAACCTGGACATTCCGGCTTTCCTGAGGCGAATGCACAACCCGGGAAGCTAATCATCGGAGGGACATCATGAACGCAAAAGCAGTGAATGCAATCAACCGAAGCATTCATAGCCAGTTCCCTGAGTTGCAAGGCGTCAAGCCCAAAATCCATCTGCAAGCATCTGCCAAGGGCGATCTCAGTCCAAATGGCGCGGCTTATTTGTTGATTTACCAGCACAAGGTCAACATGCCCTATGGCAAAACGCTTTCGGTCTGCGTGCGCGTGGTCGCCGATTCGAGCGGCAAGATTTTCAAAATTTCATATTCGAGATGAGCTTAACGGAGTTTTTAAATGATTAAAGCTTTATCACGCCATTCCAACAGCTTAGAAATCCTGTTTTGGGACTGCGTTTTCCACACGGTGAAGATGCTGCACCTGGTTCGCAACCTCATTCACGAGGCGGGTCTCCGCCTGTCTGGCGTCAGTTACCTGAATCTGCTCATCCTGATGGTGGTCATCAACGCTGGCTTGATCATCGGCATGATCTTGGGGCTTTTGAGAAATTTGTGACAAAGCGTGATGATAGCAGCCCCGCCGCCAACGGAAAAGCTTTCATGAAAAAAACACTCACTTCATTGCGTAACCTCCTGCTAATCGTGATGATTTTCTCATCGACCTTAGGCGCTGCAGGAGAAGCCCAGGCATCGGGCGGGCTGCCTGGCTCTTTGGAATTTGGTTATGGCGCGCTGCTCTCCATCTCGGGAAGCGACCCTTTCTACGCGCTGGACCAAGCCAGCCAGATGCGCCTGGATTGGGTATGCATCCCGTTCGATTGGGAGCGGTTCATGCCCGACCCAACAATTCCGCCGGATTTCTCTGCGTTCACCCGGCTGATTCAGGCAGCCAATGCCAAGAGCCTGAGCGTCCTGGTTGTTTTTCGTCATCCCCCTGCCTGGGCTATGACTGTTGAGGGACCAGACGCAGCGTTGACCGCCGCCGCTATCCAGGCGCTGGTCAACGCCCACCCGGGACAACTCCCGGCAATCGAGCTTTTCCCCGGCGCGAACACCGTCAAAGCCTGGGGGACGGCTGCCAACCCCGCCAGGTATTTCGAGATTCTGCAAGCCGCCCAGGCAGCCATCGCCCAGCTCAACCAGAACACCATCCTCCTCCCCTCGCTGACTCCCGTGACCGCCTCGCCAACTACGGGCGATATGGATGACCTCAGTTTCCTCGACGCCCTCTACAACGCCGGCGCGCAGATGCCGGTCATTGGCATCCGCTTCTTTGAAATGACCGGCGAACCGCTTGCCAGCCCCGAATCAGCCAATCTCAGTGTCCTGCGCCACTATGAGGTTGTCCGCCGGTTCATGCTGGAAAAGGGAATGGGCAAGGACCGCATCTGGATCACAGGTTTTTCCTGGCCTAACCAGATCACAGACGCGCAAAGCCAGGCGAAGTGGCTCTCAGACGCTTATCAGCTCCTCAAAGCCCAGCTCTACATCGGCGCAGCCTTCTTCGCCTGGTTGAACCTGCCCGAACCTAGCGACGCCTGGGCGGGGTCAGCCAGCTTGATCATGGCGGATGCCAGCACTCATCCTGCATACCAAAACTTGAAGCTGATGGCTTCAGCTTCGCTGCAGGATAACCTCGAAGCGCCGATCTATCGCCCATTGGTCAAAAAGATGATCAAAGTGATTCATTACAAGAGGCATTCGGGATGAAAACGCGCTTTCTGATGGGTTACCTTGCGGTTTTCACCGCCGCTGTGATCACCGGCTACTTCATTGGGCATAAGCTTTCAGAGCCGAACGCCGCCCCGCCAGCGCTTCAGGCAATGCCCGGCGGACTCTCCTATGCCAGCGACCAAATCAATTTCCTGGTTTTCCACGTGAGCCAGCTTAAAACGCGCCCTGAGCTGAGGGTCGTCTGGCTGGCGGCTTACAAGCCGGACGCCGGTTTGATGTTTGTGCCAGTGTATCCGCCTGTTCTACCTGGTTTCTATGACGAGCAGGATTTTCTAAAGCGTTTCGCGCTGCGATACGAGGGCAAGCGCTGGACTCCCGGCGATAAGATCTTGAACATGCTGCATGAACAAGGCATTACCTGGCATGGGACGATTCTGCTGGACGATCACGCTGTCGAGCTTTTGACCGGGCTGAACCTGAACAACGAGGCTGGCGGAAAATCGCTGTTGAAAAGCTCACAAACTGCTGCAAATGTTGTGACTGCGCCATATTCCTGGAAAAAAATCTGGCAGGCGGTGTGCTGGAACGCGATGAAATCGCCGCAAAATTTCTCTTCTTTGGGAGATGATTTCATGAAGCATTATGCGATCGAAGCCATTTCAGCAGAAATCCTCGAAAAATGGCAAACGATCTTTACGGAGGGAAACCTGCCCTCGTGCGAATTCCCTGCGTCTTCTTCCCAAACCCATTGATTCTTTGGGCATCTTCTTACTGATGCTGGAGGTTATCTATGAACGTCCTGCAACTCCATAGCCTGACCTTATACATGCTGGTTGGCATGTTCCTCCTGGGAGTCGTCACCTTTACCATCGGAGTCATTATCTTGATTGTCAGCGCCTGGGGGAGAGAACTACGCGCCACCCTGGCTCAAACGAACCGCCTGGCGCAAAAGGGACTGGCTGAGGAGGTCTCCGGTTTGGTAGGCAACGCCTCCTCGCTGCTCAGCTCAATCAACGACCTGATTCGAACGCGCAACGGGATTGGCGTAACCTTGATTTTGACAGGCGGCATCTTGATGGCGCTGCCCTGCTGGATTGCGCTCTCCCAGATGAAATAGACGACCATGCGGACCGCAGACCTCCTAACCCTGCTGAAGAAACACCTGCCTGAAGAGCAATGGTCTTGGGTCATCGCTGCGCTGCAGCAAGACGAGACCATCTGGACTTGCCTACACCAGGACGATTTTTTCGCTCAAGCGCTGGCATTGCCCAATCCAGCGCCTGCTCGGTGGCAGCCTGGCAGCCTGGCGCTGTTGTCGCTGGGCGTTTCGCTAACGCCAGAAGATTTGAGACGCCAGCCATTGACGCCGCTGGATAAGGGATTACGCCAAAAGTCATACCGGGCTTATGAAGCGCTGCTCAAGAAAGCCGCCGCGGCAGAAGAGGAAACTGCTGGAGAGCAAGCCTCCTTCTCGCTGGATTTGCCCACCGCAGGTTGGCTGGCGTTGACGCTGCGCGAACGCGTCCGGCTGACAGGCTCCTGGAAGGACTTTTCGATTGAACTCCTCAGGCAATCGGGGGTTGCAGCCTCCACCTGGCGGACACCGCTGGCGTGCCTGTACGCTCTGGTGCCAGAGCCGCTGGAATTGCTCAAAGCCTTGATTCACCCCAACAGCTCGAGGGACGAAATCCAACTGATGCTGCATGCCCTCTTGAGCCAACCTGCTCCCGAGTCTGAGCAACTGGCGCAACTCCAGGCAGCCTGTGAAAGGTTGTTTACCCAGGCAAACGAAGCTCTGCTGGTGCTGGCAGATTTGACTGCTGAGCTTGCCAGCCGACAGCCTGCTATCGCAAAACAGTTCGCCTGCTGGATTACCTCATGGGTCAAGCCTGATCAGCTTCCAGGCGGAGGCTGTGAGCTTTCTCTGCCGCACCTATCGCTGGCAGAACTGCACCTCCAGGCAGGACAGGCGCTGGCAGCCAGGGAAATCCTGGAAAAAGAAAAACGCCAGCAAGCATGGCTCGAAACGAACCTGGAAGGCATGTTGGCGTTTTCCCGCCAGTTGGAAGCCTCGCCTGCCGGGTCCAACCCAGAAAACAGCGACGGCTTAGCCGCCTGGGAAAGTGATCTCCGCAAGCTGACTTCCCAGACTGACGAAAGCCCCAGCCAGCTCTTTACCGCCGCGCAGGCAGCCTATCACCTGGGCGACCTGGCTACCGCCCAGGAGCGCGCTCTAAAAGCACTCGACGCCATAAAAAGAGCAGAAAAAGAGACCACAACGGATTTCATCCCGCAGCTCGATCACTTGCTGAAAGAGCGCGACCGCTCGCTATGCCGCCAACTGGCAACCTTCCTGGCAGAAACAGGTCGCCTGCCAGAATGCTTGCAAGCTGCCCGGCTGGTTCTGGCGCATCAACCCACCGATTTCGAAATGGTCGCTTTGTGCGGCAGAGTGGCTAAGGAATTACATCAGTTCGACGAAGCTATCCCGTATCTGCAAATTGCCAGCATGCTATCACCGCAGCACCTGGAAACGCGTCAACACCTGGCAGAAGCTCTAGAGCGCAACCTGGAATGGGATGCCGCACTCGAGGAAAGGAAAACGATCGTCGCTTTACTCGGTGATGCCAGCCCGCAGCAGATGCGAGAGGCGCTGCTGAATCAGGCAGGCTGCGCCATCGAAGCGCGGCAGTTCACCTGCGCGCAGGAAGCCTGTCGCCAGGTCCTTTCTTTCCTGCCTGAAGATGGCGAAGCATACGTCATTCTGGGCAAGATTGCCGAGTTAGAAGGGGATTTCACCGGCTGCCAGGAGCTGTATCAGCAGGCATTGAACCTCGCGCCTCAGCTCTCCTCCGCCTGGCTGGGTTTGGCTAAAGCGCAGGAAAACTCTGGGCAAACCAGCCTGGCGCTCGAGACGCTGAAAGAAGCCGTCCAGGCTGCCCCCAATGATTATGAACTTCATTACCACCTGGGCTTAGCCTGGACGGCGCAAGGCGCGCTGACTCAGGCGTGTCACGCTCTCGAACAGGCTGCCAGCCTGGCAGCCGCCGAAGGACGCCCCTCCTGGAAAAAGACGCCCCCGGCAGATGTCGCCTTCGAACTAAGCCAGGTGAAGGGACAACTGGGGCACACTTCTGAAGCGCATGCCATCCTGGAATCCGCTTATGTCAACGACCCTGAAGCCAAAGCTCACCCTCATTTGCCCTATGCCTACGCACGGTCGTTGATCGCTCAGGGTCAGACATGCCAGGCGATTCCCGTTTTGCAGCAGGTGATCGCCAGACGTCCCGAAGAAGTCAAGCCATACTTCGATTATGCCCGGCTCCTGCTGCAGACTGGCGAGCAGCCGAACGAAGCGCTGAGCGCACTCCATCACATCCTAGAGAAGGATCCCTGCTTCGACGAAGCCCAGGCGCTGCTGGCTGAAGCGCATGAAATGAACGGCGACCATGTTCAAGCCATGCAGGCTTATCAAGCCGCCCTGGAAACTGACCTGGCGGCGGATCCTGCCTGGTTTGCCAGGATGTCTGCGGGGTTGGGAAAAGCGGCAATGAGGCTGGGGCAAACAGAAACGGCTCTAGCGTCGCTGCAAGAAGCCATCCAGGCTGATTCACAGCAAGCAGCCTATCACCGCTTAATTTCCGATGCCTACTGGCAAGCTGGTCTGGTGAACAACGCCCTCCAGTCCGCCCATGCTGCGCTCAACCTGGAGCCGAATCATCCTGACTCACTCTTGTGGTTTGCGGAAAGAGCTTTGCAAATTCACCAGGCTTGGACGCAGCAGGATCCAAACAGGACGATCGAAGTTTCCCAGGGAGGCGCACAAACCAAGCCGCTCCATTCGCTGAAACCAAGGCAACTCTTGCTCGAAGCGCTAAATGCCCTGGAACAGGCAGCCCAGGCTGCACCGGAGCGTTACGACATCGCGCTGCGCAAAGCAGAGCTGCAAATTATGACCGATGAAACCCAAGGCGCCCTGGAGACGCTCGACCAGCTCCGTTCATACGATGACCTCTCCTCCACGGTGCTGCTGCAAACCGCCAGCCTGCTGATGAAAATGAACGATGGTCAGCGAGCAGCTACAACCCTGGAGCGGGCAATCATCGCCGCCAACCGAGAAGGCGTGACCCTTCCCGTTGAAGTGCGTGAAAACCTTGCCCATGCCTACCTGATGGCTGGAAATCCAGCTAAAGCAGCAGAGACGTGGCAGAACGCCATCCAGGAAAACCCTCAAGACGTCAAATGCTACCTTTCTCTGGCGCGAGTGTTGGTCGAAAACCATGAAATCAAGGCTGCATTGAAATGCCTGCTGGATGCTTTAGCCGTGATTACCGATCCTGAGGGGCGTTCGCAGATTCAACGGTCACTGACGATAATCTATCGCCAAGAGGGCAAACCTGGGCAAGCCTTACTTCACGCAGCGCAAGCCGCGCAGCAGCCCAAGAACGAGACAAACCAGCCTGTTCCAGCATGCTGGCAGCGACTGGAGCTTCGCCGGCTGGCTGCAGAGATCGCCCGCAGTCTGCTATGCGAACAAACCGCGCAGCAATACCTGACCGCCGAGCCCTGGATGATTGCCGAATACGAGGCGCCGCTCCCCAGTGAAAGCGCAACCAGGCAAGCGGTCGGCGCATTCTTCTCCTTGAAAGCAGAGTTGGCGCTTGAGGCGGGGGAAGAAATCGAAGCCGCCAATGCTTTGACCTGGGCAATCAAAGCCGACCCCCAGCACCCCAGGGCGCTGGCGCTGCAAGCGCGTTTTCAATACCGGCAGCGCGACGAAGCGCTCGCCCTGGCAACTTACCAGGAGGCTGCCAAACTGCTAGCCTCTGGCGATGCCCGTTCAGAAGACTTCTCTGGCATGGCAGAAGCCGCCAGAGAACTTAATCAATGGGAAGATGCACTCCACTGGGCAAAACGCGCCTGCCAGGCAAACCCCGCCGAGCCTTTTTGGCAGCTCAACCTGGCGCGGCTGCTCGCGTTGCGGGCAGAACTCCAGCATATTTGCCAGATGCTGGAGGTGGTCAACCACGCTCCAGGAGCCGAAGCGCTTGGGAAAGGCAGCAGCGAACTCTATTTTCAATCGCTCCACCTCGCCAGTCAACAACTGGATCATGCCAGCAAGGACCTCAGCGAACAGGATAGCTGGCTTGTCCAGGCGATTCAGCAGGCGGAGCTTGGTCTGCAAAAGTGGCATTCCCGCGGACAGGCTTTTTTCGAAGCGCTGCCCGCCTCGCCTGATGGCAGCCGCGCGGCAAGCGCTTCCACCAGGACAGCCTGGGACGAGTTCAAAGAACAGCCGGATTTCCTGGCTGCTTTCATGATCGACCTGGCGCGCAAGCGATTTTCATCCCGCGGACAAACCAATCCCGCAAAACTCAAAGCGTTGATCGAGGATGCCATTGCCTCCTATCCTCACCTTCCCGCGCTGCTGCTCAGCGCTGCCCTGGCGCTCTTTAGCATGGAGGAAGCGGAGGCGCTGGCATTAGCTCAAAAGGTGTGTCACCGATTGAGCAGCTCCAGCCCAATGGTTCACGCGCTCAGCCTGGCGCTGCTTGCCAGGATTGCGGAAAAGTTGAACGATCCACCTTTGACTATTCAGTACATCAACACCGCGCTCAACCTCTGGGCAAACGAGCCGCGCTGGCACGCGTTGGCTGCACGGGCGCATGCTGCTGAAGATGACCCGCTCTTGCGCCTCCCCAACCAGTCCAAAGCAATCGAACACCTCGAAACAGCCGTCCGGCTGGAAGGCAACTACCCGCCGCATTATCTGGCGCTGGGAAAGACTCTGCTGCAATCCACGCCAGAAGATGCCGCATCGGCGCAGCGCGCCATGCAGGCTTTTGAAACCGCCAGCCATCTCGACCCTGACGAACCCGAAGCCTGGCTCTGGCTGGCGCAAGCCTGTTACAAGCAAGGAGGCGATGGCATTGCCCAGGCTGCCCATTTTGCCGAGCGCGCCGTCTCCCTCGCCAACGACCGCCAGGAATCGGTTTATGTGTCAGCCTGCCAGCTCGCCGCAGAAGCCGCTTTGAGCCTGAAAAAGCCGCAACGAGCGCTGCAGCTAGCTGACCAGGCGCTGGCTAAGCGTCCTGATGCGGCGCGCCCCATCTTGCTCAAGGCAATGGCGCTGGATGAATTGAAAAAGCCGATCGAAGCCTTGCACGTCCTCGAGGACGCGCCAGAAACTGCCCGCCGTGAGCTGCTCATCCGGTTGAAGCAAGCCGAACTGCGCTACCAAACCCAGGGAGCGCCAGCCGCCCTGGCAATCTTGACCCCCTTAGCCGAAGAAAATCCGCAAGAACCTGGCGTGCTGGCTCTGCTGGCAAGAATCCTGGTGGAAGCCGGCAAGCTCGATGAAGCTGCTCAGGCTGCCCAAATGGCATTACAAGCTTGCTCAGGAAATGGCTGCCAGTATCCGCTGGAAAAGAAAGAAAAGGCAGCTATCCACCATCTGGTAGGCAAGCTATCAGGTAACGCTGGTCAGCTCGACCGGGCTGTATTCCATCTGAATGAAGCGATTCGGTGTTATCCCGAGGGCGTCGAACCTTACCTTGACCTGGGATTCACCTATCAGAAGCAGCGGCAATACCTGAAAGCCCAAAACATCTTCCAGCAGGCGACTCAAGTCGCTCCGGATGATCCCCGTCCATTCATCCACGCCGGCTTGGCGTTGAAGGAAGGAAAAGATTACGCCGCTGCCGAAGCCATGTTGAAACGAGCCGCTCAGCTTGCGCCAAACGATGTGCAAGTCCGAAAACATCTGGCAGCCGTGGCTGCGCTGAATTTAGTTCATAATCCCCGCAGCCGCGTGACCATCGAAGGGTAAACCATCATGACATCTTCACTCAGCGACCCCTCTGCATTCATCCCGATCACCCAACGCGCACAGGTCGTCCACCTGATTCAAACTGCGCTGCAGGTCAAGGAATACCGCTACGCCAGGCGCATCGCTTTAGCCTGGATTTCCCACTTCCCTGGCGACCTTGAGGTCAGCCTGTTGAACGCCCAAGCCCTGCTGCAAGCCGGGCAGTTGCCGCAAGCGGCAGCCGTACTGGAGCGCATTTGCGCTGTTGACCCGGAATATTTGGACGCGCAAAAGCTCCTGGCGCATGTTCATCAACAGATGGGCAATCCAGATCATCCCGCCAAAGACTGCGTGGTTGCGCTGGGAGGCAGACCGCTGGCGAAATCGCTGCTCCCAAAGTGGGCAGTTGCTTTGAGAGAAGCAAATCTCAGCTTGAATGGCAACCGGAATGGCAGTAAATCAAGGGGGGAGGGGCAAGCTGACCCGACGGTTTCAGCAAAAATCGAGGGGTTAGTTCACCAGGCGCTGCTGGACAACCCTCCAACGCCATTGGCAGCCATCGCCCACTTGAAAATGACGATGAAGCGCGCTGACCTGCCTCCCCAGGCTTTGGCAGACCTGGCGCAGGCTTACCATGAGCGCTGGCAAGATTGTGTTCTGTTCACCCTGGTGCTCTGTGACACGTGGATGGACAGCGGCAAGGAAGATCAGGCAGTTATCTTGCTCCACCAGGCAGCGACCAACGATATCTTAGGTCAAGTCGCCCGCCGGCTGTGGGGAGAAAACCATCCCTACCGGGCGCTGTGGCTTACCGACCTCGCCATTGATCACACAATCACTCCATCCCCGCTGGACCTGCCCATTCCTGCAGCAGTTGCCGCCGCTCTGGGGCTGAATCTCCTCTCCACCGGACGAGCCGAGAGTGATACGCCTGAGGCGCAAGGCGTCGTCAGCGCCGGATTTACGACGGCGCACTCAACGGCTGCCGCCAACAAATCGACGTCCGTGGGTCTTCCAGCGACCCGCCCAACCGCCCCGCAAAGGAAAGCGCCGCTGCCCAAATATCAAGTCCCCGAAACGCTGGTCTCGGTACAGCGCGAGCTGGAGCAGATAGCCGAACAGATCGGGCAGCCCGCTTTAGGCAAAGCCGATGGGCGTTTTCCCGTCTATGTGATCTTCACCACGCGCGCAGGGCTGGAAAAGCTCTACGGCGAGGCTGGCGCCGAGCGGCTGGATTTGGAGATGCGCCGGCTGGCAGAGGCAATCTCCCGCCGTAAAGGCTGGAGGGCAATGCTCTATTATGCCGACAGACCAGACCTGGCGCCCGGCGCAGCTTATTCGTTGACGCCAGCCGCGCCGCATGACCCCTGGGAACTCAAACTAGCGCTGGCAGACCTGGATGCCATGCTGGGCAAGCAAGGCGAGATGATCGGCGCTGTCTGCATCGTCGGCGGTCCGGAGGTGGTGCCTTTCCATCACCTGCCCAACCCGGTAGATGACGCAGATTTCGATGTGCCTTCCGATAACCCCTATGCCACTCGCGACGAGAACTATTTCATCCCCGAATGGTCTTTGGGGCGGCTGCCGGGCGGCAAGGAAGACGATTGCCAGATGCTGCTCAACGCCCTGACCAAAGCCGTACAATATCATCACCATCAGGCGCAGTCCAGCCAGCGCAGCCCGCTTTCGTGGGTTGCCTGGTTCAAACAACTCACGCATCATCTGCCCTGGTTGAAACGGGAGCTTCCCAGCCTGGGTTATTCGGCTGCCGTCTGGCGAAGGGCGTCGCTGTCCGTGTTCCGCTCGATTGGCGACCCCCGTAACCTGCTGGTCTCGCCGCCGCTTCAGGCGCCTGTTAACGGGAAAAACGCCTCGTTGAACTTGCCGGCTGCCAGGCTCTCTTATTTCAACCTGCACGGCTTGCCTGACAGCCCAGAATGGTACGGGCAACGCGATACGTTCGATCCGGAAAATCAATGCGATTTTCCGATCGCCCTGCGCCCGGAAGACATTGGCAACGGGAATGGCTCTTCGAACGGGAAAGTCAACCAGGTTGTCTTCAGCGAAGCCTGCTACGGAGCGCATATTATCTCCAAGAATAGCAACCAGGCGATCGCATTGAAATTCATCAAAGCAGGCTGCCAGGCTTTTATCGGCTCCACGGTCACATCCTATGGTTCCATTACCTCGCCTTTAATTGCTGCAGACTTGCTGGGTCGCACCTTCTGGCAGTTCCTGCGCGAGGGTTATGCAAGCGGGGAGGCGCTCAAACGGGCAAAGATCGTGCTGGCAAAGGAGATGCACCGCCGGCAAGGCTACCTAGACGGCGAAGATCAAAAGACGCTGATCTCCTTTGTGCTGTACGGCGATCCGTTGTACCAGGTCAGCGCCCGCCAGGTCAGGACGAAGATGGTCATCCGCGCGCTGGCTTCACCTGCGCAGGTGAAGATGGTCTGCGATAAACAGCCCATCGCCTCGACCACCGATCAGATGCCTCCCGAAGTAATGTCCCAGGTCAAGACAATCCTTGCCCAATACCTGCCGGGCATGCAAGGCGCGCAGGTCTCTTACCATGCCGAAAAAGCAGGCTGCAGCGGCGGCAACCACCTCTGCCCGACTGCCCAATTTGGCGCCAAGTCGTTGCCTGCCCATCCGCCGCATCGCAAGGTTGTGGTCTTGAGCAAGCAACTCCAGCAGGCTTCAAAGACCCACCGCCAATATGCCCGCCTGACCCTGGATGAACATGGCAAGCTGGTGAAGCTGGTGATCTCGCGCTAATCCCAAAAGACCGCCCTGGTTTCGTGGTATCATAGCGGGACAGGATTTCACCAGCTATGCGAAACCGTGGCGCCATCTCTCCCCTGAGCTGGATCTCTTTTTCTTTGGTGGTCTTTGCCGGGGTGCTGATGCTCTTTCAGCTCATTCAATTCAGCCGGATTTGGGCAAACTTTCCGCCTGGATTGACGATTGGCAACATCCCGGTCGGGCAATTGAACCGGCAGCAGGCGGCTCAGCGCATCCTGGAAGTGTACACGCTGCCCATCGAACTGCGGTACAACGATAACGTCGTCCATCTGGAACCATCGGTCATCGGGTTGGAAATCGACCTGGATAGCATGCTGGCTGCCGCCGACCTGGAACGGACGCGCATCCCCTTCTGGCAAGCTTTTTGGGATTATCTTTGGGGGCGCACCAATTCGCCGACCAATATCCCCCTGCGTTTGACTTTTTCGGAGAGCCGGCTGCGCCGCTTCCTGGCGCAGGAAATATCGCCCCGCTACGATCAGCCGCCTATGCCGGCGTTGCCCCAGGCAGGGACGGTGAACTTTCTCCCCGGCGTTCAGGGCACCTCCCTGGACATCGACCGCTCGATTGTTTTGATCGAAAATGCTCTCAAATCGAACCGGCAGCGAACGGTCATCCTGCCGCTTCGGCGCACCAATCCCCCCAATCCAACCCTGCAAAACCTGGAGGTTTTGCTCAAGCAAACCGTATTGGACATTCACCAGTTCGACGGCGTGATCAGCGTGTTCTTCGTGGATTTGCAATCCGGGCAGGAAATCAGCTTCTCCTATAACAACAAGGAACCGGTGACGACGCCGCCAGATGTATCCTTTACTGCCAGCAGCACCATCAAAATCCCTATCATGCTTTCTGCCTTCCGCCGCCTGGGAACGGGCGCCAATGATCAGCCCCTGGATCAGGAAACCATGGAGAAGCTGCAAGCCATGATTGGTCAATCCAACAACCCCGCCTCGGACTGGATCATGAAAAATGTGCTCAACGAGGTCACCGGACCCCGCATCGTAACGGAGGATATGCAGGCGCTTGGTTTGAAGAACACCTTCCTCGCCGGCTACTTTGCGGCTGGGTCGCCGCTGCTGTTCCGATATCAAACCGAGGGCAACCAACGCCAGGATGTCATCACTGAACCAGACCCTTACAGCCAGACCACCGCGGCTGAGGTGGGAATGCTCCTCGAAGACATTTACATTTGCGCCAAGACCGGCGGCGGTTCATTGCCGGCTGTCTTTCCTGGCGAGATTACCCAGGAAGAATGCCAGATGATGATTCAGAATTTAATCAACGACCGCACCCCGGCTTTGATTCCTGCAGGCGTGCCCGACGGCATCGAAGTGGCGCACAAGCACGGCTGGGTCACCGATAACCTTGGAGTCATTCACGACATGAGCGACGCCGCCATTGTGTTCACCCGCGGGGGCGATTATGTCTTGTCCATCTTCTTGTATCATCCCGTCCAGCTCGTTTATGAGCCTTCCAACGCCCTGGTTGCGGATCTCTCGCGGGCGGTTTATAACTTCTATAACCTGCCGGGACAATAACCCCCTTTCCATGCGCACTGCCTCGTGACAGGCGGCAAATGACCGCGAATTTAGAGGATAAAACGGAAAAGCCCGGTTGACTCACTTCCTGTTATTCTATATACTGAGAATGATATTTGGGAAAGGGGTGGGGCGTGAAAGTCAAGTTATCTTTTTTCAAGAATTTTGGGGGGCGCTTACGGCTTTCCATCTTGCAGGTTTTGCTAGTTTCCAGTGCATTTTTGGTCAGCTTATGCTGGATCAGTCATGCCCTCCATACAGGATCGCAGCCAGGTGTTGCCGTCGGTCAACAGGACAGCGAACAGACGCCCCTGCCAGCCAAAGCACTCGATTCAATCAAACCTACCTTTAGCGCGAATGACCAGGCGCTTAGCCCAGACGCGCCCGACAATGGCAACCCAATCACTGATTGGGCTTATGACCAGGTCTTGCCTGAAATCGCTTATTCCAGTTTTACGAACACCTTCATGATCGTCTGGGAAGACCACATTTACGCTGCAGGAAGCGATTGGGATATCCTCGCCCGCTTGGTAGGGTTGGATGGTTCGTTGGTTGGCGGAGCAACCAACATCACTTCCGCCAGCACGATGAAACAGCTTGCCCCTGATTTGACCTATAACCCAAACAATCATGAAATCCTGGTTGTCTTCGAACATGAATACTCCGTCAGCGACCACGATATCTACGCCCGCCGGCTGGACAGCAATGGTTCGCCCATTGGGGAGTGGATTCCCATCAGCACCTCTATTGAATGGGATGTGAATCCAGCAGTGGCTTACAATTCATACCGCAACGAATACTTGATCGTCTGGGAAAGGCGAATTGGTGAACCTGAATTTGGGCAGTTCGACATCTATGCGCAACGCATAGCGGCAAACGGTTCAACCGTCGGCAGCCTGATTGCGCTGGAAACAGGTACAGCCAACCAACGCTTTCCAGCTCTGGCGTACAACAGCACAAACGATGAATACCTGATTGTCTGGCAAGATTTGTCCTCAGGCAACTGGGACATCATGGGGCGAAGATTGAGCGGTTCCGGTTCCCTGATTGGCTCCAAATTAACCATCGAAGCGCCCGGGCATCACCAGACCCACCCTGATATTGCCTATAACCCCGCTGCCAATGAATACCTGGTCGTTTGGGAGGATCAGATTGGCGGTTCATCGAGCGATTGGGACATCAAATGCTGGAGATTGAACGGAAGTGGGGCAAACCTTACCTGGCACTTAATTGCCTCCTCAGGCAGCCTGCGCCGTATGAACCCCTCGCTAACCTATCATGCCGCAGGTAATGAATACATTGTCGCTTATGAATATGAATACAGCGTCTCGGATATAGACGTTTACTACAGCCGTATACGGGCTGATGGAACCTTACTGCAAGTTGACGCCGCCCAATCCAGCGCAACGGTCATCGAAGCTCACCCGGCAATCGCCGCCAGCACAAATGGCTGGCATTTCATGATTGCCTGGGAGGATTGGCGAAACGCTGGAACCAGCGCCATCGACCTTTACGGTCAGGTCAACCAGGTGCGCGCTTTTAGCGGATATGTTTGGAACGGCACAGTGGGGAATCGCAGCGCTCCATTGGCAGGCGTTACCGTGAGTCTCTACTGCTCGAATGACAGCGGCAGCCCTGGCGTTTGGGTCGAATCCGCCCTAACGAACGCAGCCGGTTATTACCGGCTCATCGCCAGGGCGCCTTGTGAATTTTACAGCCTGCTGGAAACCACGCCTGAAGGTTATATTTCTGCCGGCGCTGTGGCAGCAGCCGGCGGCTTTGTCATTACCTCCGATTGGATACAATTCATTGGTTTACCTGCATCCAACCCCAGCAGCGAGAACGAGTTCTGGGACTACCTGCCTCCAACTCTCATTGCAACGACAACCCGCACCAGCACACCAACCAACCCGCCAACTAACACGGCGACCCAACTATCAACCAGCACCCCCACCCGCACCAATACACCAACCAACCCGCCGACTAACACAGCGACCCTACTACCGACCAGCACCGCTACGCGTACGAACACACCCACCAACATCCCTGCCGCTACGCCGACCAATACTGTAACACAAACCAATACCCCTATCCTTATGGCAACCGGAACGCCGACAAAAACGGCAACCCAACCTCCAACCAGCACTGCCACACACACTAACACGTCTGTCAATACACCCACAGCTACTGCCACCCCCACTTCAACTTTTATTGTCCCTAGCGATACTGTCGAACCGCCGCTCCCCCTGCCCGACCTGGTCATCACTGACTTATGGCACGAAGGCGGTGCAATCTGTTACCAGGCGCGCAACCTGGGGCAAGCGCCCGCTTCCGAAGGTCACCAGGCAGTTTTATTCATCGATGGCGTTTACCATTCCTCCAGCACGGTGGGAGCGCTCCTGCAGCCAGGTCAGCGTTGGAACGGCTGTTTTGCCGCCGTCTGGGTGTGTTCGCCCGCTCAAGACGAACTTTACCTCTCGGCGGATAACTCCAACCAAATCGCCGAAAGCGATGAGAACAACAATGCCCGCCAGGAAACCTGGCGCTGTGACACGACCGCCCCACAAATCAGCGCTGGTCCCTATGTGACCAACCTCACCCCAACCTCCGCCCGTATCATCTGGACAACGAACGAAGCCAGCGCCAGCCGCGTGGATTATGGCAGGCTGGCGCGTGCCTATCCTCTCCAGGTAAGCGATTCTGCGCTGGTCATCAGCCATAGCTTATTGCTGAGCAATCTAGAACCTTACAGCGCCTATCACTTCCGCGTGCGCTCAATAGATGCCGCCGGTAATGAAGTCGTCTCCACCGACATGGTCTTCCAAACCCCTCCAGAGCCGGATGTCGTCTTGCCGATGATCGAGTTGCAGGCGAACACCGTGGTCACCCGTACGACCACCATGACTGCCACCGCCAACGATAATGTCGGCATTTCGCGGGTCACCTTCAAGCTGGATGGAGACCTGATATACACGGCATACTCGCCACCTTATCGCCTTCAACTGGATACGACCCGCTTGACCAATGGCAATCATACCATCGAGGCAGTCGCTTATGACCATGCAGGAAATGAAATACTCATTCAGAAAGATATTCAGGTGGCAAACTTGTATGACAGTTCCTTGCCCAGCGTCAATATTACCGCTCCCAGCGCATGGCAAACGCTCATGGGCAAAGCTACCGTCAAAGCCACGCTGGGGGACGACACCGGTCTGACGTACGCCTATTTCTATGTGGACGGCTCGCCAACTGCTTTCATGACAATTCCTGGAAATCCCAAATCCTATAACCTCACACTTGATTGGGATACGCAAACCGCCAGCAATGCCAGCCACCGCCTGGGATTGATCGTCTATGACAAAGAGGGAAAAGGCGCTATGGATACCGTGGATATCACCGTCAATAACCCGCCGCCTCCCCCGCCTCCAAGGCTGATCGTGACCAGCCATCAAGCTAATCGCCTCTACAACTGGTTCCTGGTTACCATGACTGTCCAGAATGTCGGCGGCAGCGCAGCCAGAGAGGTCAATATAAGAGAAGCGCTCAAATATTTCCAGCCTATTTCAAAACAATATGGCAATCCAGCCACTGTGACCTATACTGCCAGTTACATCCCAAGCACCAATTACTGGTTCATGACGATCGAGGACAAGGTCGAGCTGGCGGTGGGCGCCTCGCGCACTTATTCTTACTGGGCAATTCCTGTCCTGGAAAACCCTGCGCCTCCCATTCCTGAGATTGGCAAGCAGATCAGCTTCTACTATCAATCACCCCAGGGAAAACCTTACACCGAAGTCATTTCGCTGCCCATTTTGACCGTTAGCGATGGCGACCTGCTCCTTAAAGCCTATTACCGCGCTGTGGGCGAGGCAGATATGCTGATCGTCACCAACCCTAAGAACTTGTATTTCCAATACGGCGCGTACCCCTATACTAAGACTGACCTGATCCTATCCAGGATGGCTGAATTGGCGTTTATCCGCAACGGCGTGCTGGCTTTCATGACTGACAGCGACCTGGTCAATCGCCTCCAACTGCGTCTGTTGTTGAATCCACAAGGGGCATCCTGGGGAATATTAGGCGATAGCTGGGCGCAGCGCCTTCATCCTAATTTTTCTAAACCGTTGGGGGGCAGCCTGCTGATCGTCGGCGAAACCGAAGTCTTTGGCGCTTGGTATGACAGCTCCTTGGATGGCTCTATGGGATTCAAGGGCGTGCATTTCAGCGACCATCCCTTTGCCGATGTGAACCTGTCTGATCCACGCCCCGATCTATTAGTTGGTCGCCTGATTGGTGACAGCGCCGATGCGCTTTTGAAACAATTGGAAACTGCCATAGGTGTTGCCTATCAGCGCAGCGGTTTTTCCTTTGCTCGCGAGGACGCCTTCTTGTTCAGTGATGAGGGTTGGGGATCATTTATCAAAGATATCCAAAACATCGCTGCAGTGATCCAACCGGAATTCGATGTGACGATCTCACATTGGAAGGATTATTCTGTGGTGGCTGATTTCTCGCGCAGCATCCAAAATGTCGATGCCATAGCAAGCGGGGATATTTTGGGCAGCAGTTTGGATGAGATCATCCTGGCAGATGCCAGTGATGATAAGATTTACTTCTATGACAAGGACGGCATCCTGCAAGGCTCCTTCTCCTGCAGTTTCGATAACGACGACCGCCTGGCTGTCGGCGACATCCTGGGTGATTTTCGCCCCGAAATCCTGGTGGGAGATGCCAGCAGCAGACAGGTGCGTGTTTACAATAGCGCTGGCGCTTTACAGCTTTCCTTCGATGGTTATTTCGGAAAAGGCGATAACCTGGCTGTAGGCAATGTGCTAAACCAGGCAAAATCCCAGGTATTGGTGGCAAAAGCTTACGGAGTTTTTGGCCTCATCTACACCTTCCGCATAACAGGCGCACCTGGAAGCTACGCGGCTATCTTTACTCAGGCAATTCCTTCATCCTACTACTGGTTTGATGGGTTTGCCGCAGGCAACCTGACCGATGGCAACGAGGATGAGTTCGTCATTGCCAGCTCCCTCAATGATAAGCTGGAGGTTTACCGTCCGGCTTTGGGCGCCTGGGACACCTATACCACCAGCCTGCAATCCGGTCAAAACATCGCCATTGGCTCTGTTATCCCAGGATTTGGGTATGAAGCTGTTGCGCTGGTCGATCCCTCTACCCGCATCTTGATCTTCCGGAAGGATGGCATCAACTGGAGTAAGAGTGACATTCCCTGCGCCTGGTTCGGGCTGCACCCCTGTCAACTCACTTACGCTGATGGCATTGCCGTTGGCAACGTTGGCTTATTCAACGGGAGCGGCATGAGCGAGGTGATTCTGGCAAGCCAGTTTGGCAAGGTACTATCCTTCGATGTGAACCAATGGGAATCACGTTTGAACGCGGCTTTTCCGCTTCAGGTTCCTGGTAATGACTTACTAATCTATTCCGGTCACGGCGGCACGGCTGGATGGGGGCAGCGCGGCGGGATTAGCAGTGGCATTTTCCCGATCAATTTCAACGCGCATAATCCGTTCGTGCTCTCAATGGCATGCCTGACGGGGAATTATCAGGAATGCTTATGCTTTGGAAAAGGCGACATTGGCAACGATAATCACTGTCCCTGTTCCAACGCCACATTTGAGCATAATAATATCGCCGAGAAAGTGATGGCTAGCGGCGCTGGTATTTTCATCGGCTCAACAGAAGTATCCGATGGTTATCCTAATCGAGAACTGAGTAAGAAGTTATTCATGTACTGGACGCCCGGTAAGAGCATCGCGAAGGCTTTCACCGAAATTGAACGTTCTGTTTGGACAGGCAACGCTCAAGATCGTTGGTGGTTTTGGGTTTGGGAATACAACCTGTATGGCGATCCGAAATTTGGCGCAGTCCCAGCCGGCAGTGGTCAAGCCGCGCCACTTTTCCCCTCGAATCCTTTGGGCGGCGACACCCTGCAGGTGGATATCCCGGCGTTTACGGTCACCGAGAACCTTTACCCGCCCGGCTTAGACCTGGCAGAAATTCCCGGCGGACAGATGTGGCTGGGAGGGGGTGAGCCGCGCGTCCCCTTCTACAGCGTGACCTATGATTATCCCTTTGGAAAGCGCGTCCAGCAAGTGCGGCTGGTCGCGCGCAGCGACCCACAATACGCTTACGATCTCGACCTGCCGGCAAACCCACTGACGGTAACACGCAGCAACGACAGCCCACAAATTCCTACCCCGGGCGATGGCTGGTTCCCCAACCGTGATTTCACCTGGGAAACGTCCAACAACCCGGATGGCTCACAATCCCTGATATTAATCCTCTTCCCCTTCGACTATAACGTACAAACCGGCGAAGCGCGCTTCTACAACCAGTATCTCTTTGATGTGATAACAGTCGCTTCACCGGTTCAGATACTCTCCATAACTCCTGACCAGCTTATCTATCCACCAGGTGCATCGGTAAACGCCGTCATCGAGCTGACAAACACAACGCCAGCCACCGATATCATCGCCAGCGCCATCATCCGCCGCGAAGGCGAGATGGTTATGACCGCTGCCCTGCCAATGCAGACTTTGAAAGAACTCAGCGGACAGGCTGGATTTTCATTGACGTGGGAATCCGGCGGGACGGCTTCGGGCTCCTACCAGGTAGAAGTAAGCCTCTTCGATCTGCAAGGCAACCTGCTCGACCGCATGGCGCAGTCCTTCGAACTAGGAGCTATGATTGGCGAGCTGAGCAACCTGCAGGTGACTCCGCTGGTCTTTCAGCCTGGGGAAAATTTGCACCTTTCGGTGCAGGTGCATAACCCAGCCAGCGTCCCTTTGACCGGCACCTTGCAGCTCCAGGTGATTGATAGCGCCGATCAGATCGTGAGGAGCGATGCCAGCCCGGTGAACAACCTTCCCGCACACACAAGCCTGGCGATCGATCACATCCTGGATACCAGCGTCATGCCGCCTGGGGATTATAAGATTTTGGAATATCTGACCTATGAGAGCAGCTCCAGCCAGCCGCTCATCGCCTGGGTCAGCACCTACCGCCGGCTGTACCTGCCTGTAACGTTGAGATAAGAAACCTGTGCCGAATGAATTGTCCGAAAGGGAGCAAACAGGCGCTTATCACCGGCGGGGTTTTCTGATAGAATTGCCGCAACGCCCCCGTAGCTCAACGGACAGAGCACTTGACTTCGGATCAAGCGGTTGTGAGTTCGAATCTCGCCGGGGGCGCTGGCTTTTATGATGCTGGACATTCGGATAAAGAACGCCATTATCATTGACGGAAACCTGACTCCCGCCTTTATTGGGGATATTGGCATTCGAGGCGACCAAATAGTCGCCATAGACGCCATGGCTGACGATTCGGCTGACCTGACGATTGACGCTTCTCGACGCGTCGTCATGCCGGGTTTCATTGACATGCATTCTCACGCCGACCTGGCGCTCCTGGCAGCGCCCGAAGCCGAAAGCCTGGTGCGGCAAGGCATAACCACCATCGTAGCGGGGCAGTGCGGCTTTTCACCTGCCCCGCTGGCAAAAAAATACCGCAAGGAAATGCTGCGCTCACTCGCCATGTTCCTGTCGCCAGAAATTCCCGTGCCGTGGGACAAAATCTCCACTTTTGCCAGTTATTTGGATTGTCTGGAGCGACTCAAACCGGCAGTGAACGTAGCGCCTCTCGTTGGTCATGGGATGATTCGCGCCGCGGTGATGGGATATGCGGCTGATTCACCCTCCAGGGAGCAGCTTCATCAGATGCAGCGCCTGGTTGCCGAAGCCCTGGATGCGGGCGCGTTTGGCGTGTCCACCGGTTTGATTTATCCGCCAGGTTCTTTTTCCACCACCCAGGAGATCATTGCCGCGCTGAAGCCGATCGGTCGGGGCGGCGGACTGTACTTCAGTCACGCGCGCGGCGAAGCTGGAACCATCTTGGACGCCTATGCTGAAGCCATCGAAATTGGCAGGCAATTGGATACCGCTGTCCAAATCAGTCACTTCAAAGCCGCGGGGCGCCAGAATTGGGACAAAGCTTCGCCAGCGCTGCGCCTCATCGACCAGGCGCGCCAGGCAGGTCTAGACGTCGCCGCGGATATGTACCCTTACGAAGCCGGCTGGACATACCTGGCAACGCTCCTGCCCAGGTGGGCGTTATCCGGCGGCTCGCTGCGCACTTTCATCAGGCTGATTCTGCCCAATCAGCGCCGAAAGATCATCGCAGCCATGAAAGCCGGTCAGGGAGAATCCATCGATCACATCGAATGGGATAAGGTCTTCATCGCCGGTTCATCGATTGCTAATCATGTCGGTCATTCGGCGGCGGAACTGGCAGCGCGTGAAAAAATCGACCCGTATGAATGGACCTTGAACGCCCTGCTGAAAACCGGCGGGAAGATTCAAATGATCATCATGGTTTCCAAAGAAGATAACATCCGCCTGCAATTGCGGCATCCCGCCATGATGATCGGAACGGACGGCATGGGCATGTCAGCCAATGGGCTTATGCGGCAGGGCATCCCCCACCCGCGCAGCTTTGGAACTTATCCCAGGCTGCTGGGCAAGTACGTCCGTGATGAAGGCATCCTCTCGCTCGAAGAAGCCAGTTGGAAGTCCAGCGGATTTCCGGCGCAAAAGCTGGGCTTGAAAGACCGCGGGGTGATCGCCAGGGGATGCAAAGCTGACCTGGTGATCATCGATTGGGAAAAGGTCTCTGACCGGGCAACTTATGCCAACCCCTGGCAATACCCGGCGGGAATCGAAACGGTCATCCTCAATGGCAAGGTTGCTTTAAACCAGGGCAAGCTGTCGCAAGAGCGTGCTGGCGCCCTGCTACGGTTTACCCATAGATGAAGGATAGCGGCAAAGGCGCGCTGAGCATGTGGCTGAACACCGCCCTCAACCGCCCGGATACGATATTCCGGGATGAGATTGTGATCTTTACCGGTATATCTCTGGCAAAGGCAAGTATGCCCCGCGGCGGAAACGTGAGCGGGAGTGTGATTGTCACTGGGGATAGGGACATAGTAGAGATGAAAAGTGAGTTGTCTCAGCGATGAGCATGTGCTGAGAGCGTTACATGTGTATGGAACACCTTCTGCGACGAATTTTGTTCCCTTTCGTCATTTCCGCTTTGAAATCAATTTCCTGTGCGAATCCACCTTTCCATCTGGAACGGGTCGGCATTGCCCCATACCGATGGTGGTGTGGTGACCGACACCGCAATAGAACGCAAAGCGCGCCAGAGATTGCATCACCACATCCGCGCCGTCCCAATAAGGCTCCCACTCACTCCTCGCCTTGGGTTTTGGCAGCAGGAAAAAGCCGACCGTACCCGTAAAACCGGTTGCCGCGCCGCGTGTCCCCCCCGCAAATTCCCAGCGCGTGGTGTTGACGGCGGTCAGCTCGTTGACGAGGATGCAATCATCGGCAAAACCAGGCCACCGATCATCCAACTGCATTGGCTCGGGACAAAAAGCGTTCCATTTCTGCCATAAACTACGAAAGACCTGATCAGGGAGGGGCAAGGGTATATCGTTGTTGTTGCTTCGGAAGGCGGTGGGACTCGTAAATTCCATCCGCACTTTGCGGGAAATTTTTGCATAAAGGCTGTCCTGAGCAATGTCAGCGAATGACGTCTCCCCTGCCCAGGGATGTTCGCGCGGGTTGAGGGTATAGCCATCAATGCGAAAATCAATTTTATAGATGGTGAGCGTTTTGGGAATCTTCTTCAAAATACTGCTCAATAACACATCAGAAAGTTCTTCGTTCAATGCAGTCATTCGAAGACAGCATTCCTGTCCCTCATTCAGCCAGTCGCCTGCCTTGTGCGGATGCCCGAAACGATTCAACAGGGTGGAAACCGTGAACGGTTTGACGCCGCCCTCGTCATGAAGCGTCTCCGCCAGGCGCGGGCGGTGGCGCATAATTTGGTTGAGGAACCAAGCCTGGGCTGGTCTTCCCAGCGCGCCGAGAATTGGCACGGAACTCGTAGATGTGAGAAAGAGCACAACGGACAGGAGCATTACTCTTCCAGATAGACATCCATTGCCTGCGGTCCGCGCGCGCCGTGCCCAATCTTGAAGATGACGCGCTGTCCTGGCTGTAGAGTGGTCATGCCGGCGCGCAGGTTGTTCTTGTGAACAAACAGGTCCTCGCCATTCGAGAGGGTGATGAAGCCAAAGGATTGTTTTTCGCCGAGACCAAAGTCCTTGACTACCCCGCGTTCGTAACCGGTTGGCAGAGCCGTTCCTGCTGCCTGTTGGCGTTTTTTCGTGAAGTAGCCATACCCGGCATTGGTCTTGCCGCCCGCCCCCAGACCGAGCAGACCGCTTTCCAGCCACTTGCGAGCCTGTTCCAGTACTGGATTTTGGTTTTCGGCGGATGGGGTAATGGCGCCTTTGAACCAACTCCATTCTTTCTGCTTTTCCAAAGGCAAGGAATCCAGCGGCGTCGTGTCAATCGGAGCGCGCCGCCAGCCCACCGCAAAGCGGAAGACAACACCTGCAGCGACCGCCAGGAATTTGACCGGGTTGGGATTCTGCCAATTGGCAGGCGGAGTTGTCGGGTTGTCCTCTCCCGTCTCTTTGTAGTAGTCCGGGTAGTGCGGGTTCATGATGTCCAGTTCGAGGCGCGGCAGGGCGTGGGCAGAGGGAATAGCGTCAAAGAAAACTACATGCCCGCCATGTTCGGTGGTGCCGAAGATGGCGCGGAAGGTCCTTGCCAGCTTCTCAATCTCCTGCGATGGCTGAATCTGACAGGCGGTCAGTTCGTTGAGGCAGATTTCATCTTCGGAGCGGGAAAGAACAGTTTCCAGCGCTTTGAGCAAGCCAATTTTTTCTGGTTCTTTGGGTTTATCGGTCTCGATGACCTTCTGGCGCAATCTCTCCAGTGCTTCCTGGCGCAGTTTCTCGCCGATTTCAAGCAGCGCCGCGGCGCGCGCCAGACCTTTGAGGCTGCTGCCCGGCAAATAAGGGAATCCGTAGCGATGAAAAGTGAAGCCAACCTCGAGGCTGCCCTTCTTGCCCAAGCCAGCGATCAACCGCCAGTCGGTTTGCAGGGAGAAGGTCAGCGCGCCCTGCGTGAGTTTATCCCAGCGGGCATTCCAGGCATCCAGCAGTTTTTTATCGGCTTTTCGGCTGGCGTCAAGCACAACTTTCAAGCCTTCTTCTTTAAGCGTTTCGGCGTGATCAGCCCAATTTGGGGCGAAGCGCTCAAAGACCAGCCCGGCGTTTTGGGGCGTTCTGCCCTTGTGCGCCCTAAAGGCGGCGCGGCTTTGTTCAGGAACCGGAATCGGATATTCGTCCATCAAGACTCCTTTTGCGAAATGAATTTCGCGTTACGGCAGTTCGGCTTCGGCAAAGCGTTTGAGCCAGACGAGAAAGGCGATGGCTTCTGTGGCGGCGCGGCGGTACTCGTTCACGTTAGCGGTTCGGGAGACCCATTCTACAAGGTCGTCCGTCGACAGGGCGAGGGCGTCTGGTGATTTCAGCCAGCCGGTCAGATGATTGAGCGCTTGATAATGGGCGTTCTTGCCCCCATCTTTAGGCTTGCCTTTTTCGTACCCTTTGGCGTACCAGAAGGCGATGGTTTGTCCCAGTCCGTTTGTCTGAATATCGGCAGGGGCTTTTTTGACCAGACTGCTGTACTCTTCCTGCGCTTTTTGGGGCAAATTATTCTTGACGTCCTGAATTTTTTGCCAGGCAAAGTCAGCGCGTTTTTGTTCCAGTGTGCGTTGGATGCTCATGCTGCACCTCCCAAGACTTTCAATGCCACGAAGCCCTGACCGGTGGTCTCATCGCCGCCAAAGTTGATGCGGGCGGGCAGGTTGTCAGTCAGTTTCTTAATCACTTCAGCAGCGGTCAGTTTCACTTTATCACGGCGCGAAGGGGCAGCCAAAACCGGCACATACAACAAACTGTCCACCGGCAGGCTTTCGGCGGTCCAAAGCGCGCCGCTTTCCACCGTTTTCTTATCGGGGTCGAGTTTGATGTGCGTCTGAACCTCGGTAGCATATAAAACGAAGTCACGGAAAGCGTCACGCTGCAGGATACACAGGTTGTCTGGCAAGGCATTGCGCCAATAGGCATATTCAGCGCTTTGCGGCAGGGCGTTTTCCGCCAGCCATTTTCCGATCTTTTGAACGGCTTCATTCTGGACAGGCGTAAAACTGAACTCTTCCAGGACTACTTTGCCTCCGGCGCGAAGCGCCTGACCGTTCACCCAAGCCTCCGCTTCGCCCGGTTCCCCCTGCGGCAGCCCCCACCCTGGGGAGATTCCCCACGACTTCAACTCGCGGTTGAAGCGCGCCAGCGCGTCCACGCTGGTGACCCAGGCAAAGACGCCTGCCAGCGAGCGGACGGGGAAAAGCAGAAGCCGCGCATCGCCAAAGGAGAGCGCCCCGGCGTGATCGGCAGCGTTATCCGTATCCGGACCGAACAATGCCCACAGTTCGTCTTTGGAGAGTTTACCCTGCGTTTCCATTTCGGCGCGCAGGCGGCCTTTGACGCCGGCGGATTGAATGATTGGGTATCTGGTAGTGCGCTCGCGTTGGATGGGCAGGTCCACCGTGCCCAGGGCGCGCCCGCTGCCGGCGTGCAGAGGAGTTTCAGCATACAGGAAAAGCATGGATTTTGACATGGTTACCACTCCTTGATGATGGTCTGTCCGAAGCCGATTTCGGCTCCGAAGTCGGTAATAGCCTGTTGGATCAAGCCATTCTGAAGTTCGAGTTTACCCTCGAAGTAATAGACACTGCCAGCCGGGACGAAGCGCCGCGCGGGACGATGGGCGCTGGCATGTGCGTCGTTTTCCGCCCAGTTGAAGCCGCCCAGGGTTTCGCAGCGGTTGACTGCCGCGGCGGCGAGCGTGACGTTCCCCTTGAAGAATATTCCCCAATCGGAAGGCAGCCACCCCTTTTCGAAATAGGCGGGCGTCGTGAAGTACATTTTGAAGCGGGAAGCGGAGGCGGGCGGTTGGGGCAGAGGCGCCGCTTTGACGACCTCCACAATGGCTTGTTTGCCTTCGCCGCCAAGCAACAGGTCGCCTCCATTGATCCAATCGGATGCGTAGTCGCCTTCCAGTTCGATCAGCAAACCGAAGCCTTCGTGCGGACGGATGAATTCGGCTTCGTATAACATGCCTTCTTTCACCACGCGGCGCTCGTTCATGCCGATGCCCACCCGTTCCTCGCGCTCGAACAACTCGGAGGCTGGCACGCCCTGGGCGGATTTATTCTCCAGGTAATCAAGCAGGTTCTGTTCATCCAGCCAGAGCGGTTCGGCGGATTTGCCCATGGGCTGCTCCAATCCAAAGAGTTTGGCGAAGGGTGCGCTGGTCTTGAGGGTGGCGGGGTAATCGTTCAGTTGGGCAGGGAGGATATTGCGTCCATCGGCGATGGCATCGGCGGGTTGGGGAAAGTAGCGGGTGGCGGTTTCTCCATCCGATTTGGCGAGGTACGGTCCGCGCAAGCGCAAATGACCAAAATCATCCGCCTTGCCTACCGTCCTTTCCACTGCTTTTGTATTTTGCAGGTCAATCCCGCGGCTCAAAAGGCGATGGGTGCGGAGCGCGCCCTGGATGACGGTGGGATACGGCGGGAAAAGACTCTCAGCGCGGTGGGCGCTGCCCGCGTCGAAGGGACGGCCATCGCGGAAGAGCCAGACATCCAGCGGGCGCAGGAAAAGGTACAGAGTCATTCGCGGCCTCCTTTGGCGATGAAGCGCGCCAGCGCCAGCCAGTCGGCAAGTTGATCGGATGGCTGCGGCTTATCGGGGTGCGGGCTGGGTGGGAAAGAGCCAGCCCATTGGCGCAGATCCTTTGCCAGCGCTGGAGCGGCTGTTTGGCGGAATACCTTTGTGCGGCTATGTCGTTTGAGCAGACGCCGGAGTTCCGCCTCGAATTTATCGTCTGCCTGGGGCAAGCCGTATGCCGAACGGGCGACGTCGTAGGGCAGTTTGGACGAGATTTCATCCCTCTCGAAATTGCGAATCATGTCCTCGAACAGGCTGCCAACCGTCTCCCAGCCGGAGCGGACTTCGATGGGTTCGCCGCTGCGCTTGAGGGCGATGAGGCAGACAGCATTTTTCCCGGTTCGCAGCCCTTTTGCCAACCCTTCTGCGCGGCGGGCGGCGCGCAGAGCTGTTCCCAGCGGGGAGAGATGGTGGGCAATGGCAATTCCTGCCGAGGCGGTGCGTCCGGTTTTGGCGTGGAAGGCTTCTGCCAGGGCTTTTGAGAACGCAAACGCCTGGTCGAGCGGGGCGAACGCCAGCACATCGTCGCCGCCGTTGTAGATGACGCGGGCAAGGTATGTGTTCGCAATCCCGCTCACTGCCTCGGAAAATTCAAACAATTGCTGGCTAAAGCGGATGTGCCCCGCTTCGTCCAATGTGCGCAGGTACTCGCCCATGCCGTCGCCGTCGAGAGCAATGATGGCATAGTAGGTGGATGGGCGGGTGTGGATAGCGTAAGCGCGCGCATCCCCGGCTTTTTCGAGCGCGTTACGCTGTTTTTTCAGCGCATCGTACAGCGCCTTCAGCGACTCCCGGGCTGGCTCGAGTTGTGCAACGCTGAAAGACTTGCCGTAATCGCTTTCCATGCGCGTGGGGCGCAGGGTTTCGCGGTAGAGCAGATCGCCATCGAAATGCCAGTCCGGGTCGTTCGGGCGGACTTCGTATTTGGGTTCGGGCAGTAACTCCTTGACAGCTTTCCGATACTCAGCCAGTTCGCCCGGAGCATAGTTACGAGCAGACTCGAGGAACGTCCAGGAAGCCATGCTGGAAGTGGAGGGGAAGCCGCGGAACGGCGGAATCGGTTTTTCCGACAGATGCGGATGAAAGCGCTTGATGACGCCAATAGCATCCAGCCGTTCGCGGGGGCGGGTGGCTGTGGATGGGCGAATGGTGATTGGGGTAATCGCCTCAACTTTTCCAACTTCCAGCCAGTATTCGCGTCCATTTTGTCCGGCGGGGTGCAGGGCTTCGCGTTTGCCGCTCAGGGTGTCTTTGAAGCCGGGTTCGAGATGCCGAGAAAAGGGGCGGGTGAATTTGGCGGCAGCCAGTCCCCGTTCGGCTTCATCATAGGCGGCTTTGTAGTCGCGTCCATCCAGAGAAGCGGCTGACCAATATGTTTCCCAAAGATAATCGTCCGCCATGTGGCGGTTCCAGATGTCCATATCGAAGGGAAGGCGCGTCTTGTTGAGATATTCCTGCCGCGCTTCGTCTGCCAGTTCATGCCAGCGCGCGAGCAGGGCGGCGCGGGCTTGGGCGGCGATGGATTCGCAATCCTCCCAGGGGACTTTGGCAACGAATTTGTTGGGAATATCTGCCGGTAGATTGCCGTTTTGATCCAAGGCAGGGTAGATGAGACGGCTTTTACCGATAGACTCAGCGGCGGCTTTCGCCAGTTCGACCAGGATCTGGCTGCCGGTGTACAAATCTGCGGCGCGGCGGGCTTCGGCGATGAAGGATTGGACGGGCGAGAAGGTGAAGATGAGCAGGGCGTCGGTCATAGCGGCACCCCTTGATGAACTGGAAAGGTCTGGATGAAATCCTGGATGACCGCGTAATCAGGTGGAGGATGAGCCGTCCATTTGCGCTCCTGGAGTTTCAATTTTGCGCCGTCAGGCAGGAAACGCGATTTGAACAAGGTCAGGATGCCAACATAGTGTCCGTTGGTCAGCCTGGTCAGGCGCATGTGAAGCGGGGAGCCGCGGCGGTCTCCTTCTTCATGGAGGATGACATCTGCCGGACCGCCCTCTGAATAGCGGAAGGGAATGGGAAGGCCAAAAACCGGCCGCTTCAACAGCGGTCCCTTTCCGCCGCGCTCGAACCATTGGAGAACTGCATCATGGTCGCTCTTGCCGATGCCCCTGGTCCTGGCATGGGTGCGGTAATCGCGCAAACGGCTTCCCAGTCCCTCCAGCGCGGCGCGGTAACTGTCCCATCCTTTCAGCGTATCGGCAACAATATAGATTTCGCAAAAATCCGGGTGGAGGATGTCGTATTCGGCTGTTTCGTCGCCGGAAAAGGCACGCCAGTTTACGCCAACCTGGTCGAGGCAGGCGCGAATTCCAGCGTGAAGGTATGATTGCAAATTTTCCACCGAAGCCGCAATTCTGAAAGGAACAGCCGCTTTCGGGTTAACCGCCTGGAACGACCCGGCGCCGCGATTGGCGCGTGCGCCTATCGCTCCCAGGTTGGCAAGCAGCCAAAAAGCAGCCTCGCCTTTTTTCAATATCTCCTCATCCAGTTTGGCGCTCAAGATGAAGTCGAATTTCGCGCCTGGTTCAACATATTGCCGCGGCGGCTGGTAGCGGGATGTTCCGGGTCTTCCCGTAGAGTACATTGACCAGAGCAAATAATCTTTGCCGGTCGGCAGGTAATCACCTTGTGGGGTGCGAATGGCGCGATCCCTGTCATAGGTTTGTGATCGCATCTCTCCCTTCAAGCGCAGCCGCGTTGCAAGCGCGCCGCCGCCTTCGGCTTTGCCAAACAATTCACTTTCCGCCTCGTGCAGGGCAGCCAGTGTTAGAAGGGAGCCGCCAAGAAGGGCGCGATACCAGTAGCGCATGGCGCCGCGCAGGGAGGGGGCGCGCAGCTCAGGCGCCTCACGCGCTTCTGCGCCGCCCAGGAAAAGCGGCGTCAGCACTTCACACTCGAAAGTATATTGGGGCATTTAACCTCCTGTAAACAGATCACTTTTCCTTATGCAGCCCTCGCGAAATTGCCAGCACCGCGGTGATGACCGTGGCGGGCATGTTGGCGGTTGCCACGCGCTCGTACTGGTTGAGCGTGTCGGGAACAGAGACGCGGAACTTCGGGTCGGTGGTGTACAACACGAACGCGGCAAGTTCAGGGTCAGGCTTTTCCTGCGCCAGGAAATTTCGAAAGCGTTGTTCTGCGTCATCGTCGTTGACCGGCACAATCGTCAGCCCGCGCAGGCATTGCTTGTTGAGTTCCAGATATTCCTTGATATTGTGCAAGCCGCTCAGTTCGAGCCGCTTACGAATCAGAGCCGCATCGGGATGCCCTTTGGGCAGGCGTATGGTCAGGTTGGCGGGGTCGAGCTGGTAGAGTTCGTTTTCGAGGCTGAGACGGATTTTTTCGCGGATGTCGGCGTCCAAATCTTTGTACGTCCGCCATCCGATGAAGGCGGCGAAGGACGTAATGACCAGCGCAATTCCCCCCAGATAGTAGAGTTTCTGGTCCATTTTCCAGGCGATCTCGCGCAGGGTGAAGGACTGGTCGTTCTCCAGTTTGTCCACGCGGCGGGCGAGATCATCCACCTGGGATTGAAGGTCAGCGGGCGCCTGGGAGGCGGGCAGAGGCGATGGAGGCGGTATGTAGGTCACAGCCTGGGCTTGCCAGATGAATATTGCTCCAGCCAAGATTAATGTGGAAACAAACAGACCTATCAACAGGCCGAAAAGGAATTCACTTCCCTTCTTCATTTCCCCTCCTGATCGTCTTCTCGGTTTCTGGACATGAGGCTCTCCTGTCGGGCAATGCCCCCCATTTTCGCGCAGCATGAAAATGAGCGGCTGGAGAAACAACTGTTTGTATTCTATAACAAGAAGGAAAATATTACAATCATTTTGCGCGTTTCTTGGCTGTTTTCAGCTTCGTCAATCGCCTGCCATGCGGCGCGGATTGGACCACGTTCAGAAGGGTTACAAAAGACGCTCGCACCGCCGCCGGGGTTACTGATGAAATTAACCTATACGATGGATCACACTTTACGCGCAGCGGCAGCGCACAAAGCCACACAGGCTTTGAGTGAAGTACTCCCAATGCCATCCTGGGAGCCAGAAGTTACGCCGCCTCAGCCGCCGGCCGATGAGTTGATTAAGGCGCTGCAAACAGCGGTTGATCGGAATGAAACGGTAGATGTTCTCTACCAGGCTTCAAGCAAACATTCCCCGGAATATCGGCACCTGACGCCATTGTTGGTCGAATCGCGCGGAGCCCGTTATTACCTGGTTGCCTATTGTCACACCCGCCGGGCAAACCGCACATTTCGACTGGATCGGTTAAAATTATGTGGACTGTAAATTCGCCCATCTTATGAGAAAGTGAAGCCAGGAGCATAGCAGTGATTACCCCTCGCAACGAGAGGTAACAGGAAATGAAAGTGAAATTCAGGTGATTACGAGAGATGACAAGGCAAGTGAATTATTGTTTCCAACCGGTTTTGGAGTGTTTCTCCTTTCGATTTCTTTGGGTTCGCAGGCATCGTACAGACAAGAGAACAAATGAGGTATAATATTCGATAAGCGAGTAGGATAGAAGTTTTATAAATGGTTTTCCCAATACCTACGCCCCATAGAAGGGGATTGAATCTCGTCGGGAATGACCGGTTGGGGATTGGGACCATCCATTCCCAATACCTACGCCCCATAGAAGGGGATTGAATCACTGCGTGCCAGAACGACAGGTTGGCGGGTAGCAAGTTTCCCAATACCTACGCCCCATAGAAGGGGATTGAATCACTGAACAACAGGCTGAGCATGACTGCGTGCCAGAACGACATTCCCAATACCTACGCCCCATAGAAGGGGATTGAATCGAAAAGGAAAAACACTGCCAGTAATGCTACGGTAGCCTTCCCAATACCTACGCCCCATAGAAGGGGATTGAATCTAAAATTGCGGCGCTTGACAATCCAAGTCATCGCCTTTTCCCAATACCTACGCCCCATAGAAGGGGATTGAATCTTACTCTCGGGGACCACAACTTCTCCCGAAGAGCTACCATTCCCAATACCTACGCCCCATAGAAGGGGATTGAATCTAAAAACTGGGGCACATCCATGCTACAGGGAGTGCTATCTTCCCAATACCTACGCCCCATAGAAGGGGATTGAATCATTTTATCTCTGCGTCTCCTTCATACCATCTTCGTATTCCCAATACCTACGCCCCATAGAAGGGGATTGAATCGGAACTGGGATGGTGAAGGAGGTTACATACTTCTGACTTCCCAATACCTACGCCCCATAGAAGGGGATTGAATCCGTGAAATAAGTTGATTGGATAGTTTCTCCGGATTTGACCGTTCCCAATACCTACGCCCCATAGAAGGGGATTGAATCATCTCACTTTGCCGCTTGAGTAGCTCAGCCCTGAAACTTCCCAATACCTACGCCCCATAGAAGGGGATTGAATCGAGCGATCCCCAAAGGGTACATCGGGGAAAACCGGCTGCTTCCCAATACCTACGCCCCATAGAAGGGGATTGAATCGCTGTTGAACGCCGCCACTGGGTTGGTGGACCCGGTGATTCCCAATACCTACGCCCCATAGAAGGGGATTGAATCAAAATGATCACGGCGCATCCGATACCATCCTCCGTTCCCAATACCTACGCCCCATAGAAGGGGATTGAATCGAGAAATTGTTGCAATAGCGTGTTGAGGTCCATTTTTTTCCCAATACCTACGCCCCATAGAAGGGGATTGAATCATGCAGTCCCGGGTTGGGGTTCGCCGGTCCAGTCGTTTCCCAATACCTACGCCCCATAGAAGGGGATTGAATCAAGGAAAACTTTTCCTTCCTTTCTGCCTTTATCCGTTTTCCCAATACCTACGCCCCATAGAAGGGGATTGAATCCATTGGGATTTACCGTCATCCTGAACATATAATGATCGTTCCCAATACCTACGCCCCATAGAAGGGGATTGAATCTTCCATGATTTTTCTCCTGAATGGGGTTAGTGGGTGTTTCCCAATACCTACGCCCCATAGAAGGGGATTGAATCTATGGGTTGGGCAGTCGGCGTGGGGGTCGGGGTGTTATTCCCAATACCTACGCCCCATAGAAGGGGATTGAATCTCCTCCACTCCAATAGAGTGTATAGGCTTCGCCGAGTTTCCCAATACCTACGCCCCATAGAAGGGGATTGAATCGAAGACGATCAGCGCCAGCGCGATGAGCGAGAGCCAATTCCCAATACCTACGCCCCATAGAAGGGGATTGAATCGTGATTAACGGTTGCACCATTGCCACTGGTGGTGTCACTTCCCAATACCTACGCCCCATAGAAGGGGATTGAATCTCATAAGATGTTCCTCACCTGTGTCCAGTCGTCAACTGTCCCCAATACCTACGCCCCATAGAAGGGGATTGAATCGGTCTTTCATCCACGAACTAGTGGCTTCGTTGATCTTCCCCAATACCTACGCCCCATAGAAGGGGATTGAATCCAATCCCCATGCCGGATTTGCGAACTTGCCGATGAAGTCCCCAATACCTACGCCCCATAGAAGGGGATTGAATCTTGAGGCACTGTTCGGCCGTCTGCGGGGCGGGCTGGCCGTCCCCAATACCTACGCCCCATAGAAGGGGATTGAATCGCGATCGTGTAGCGTGCATCGATATTGACGGATTTTTCCCCAATACCTACGCCCCATAGAAGGGGATTGAATCTCTCGTCGGCACCTCTGTAGAGGTGCCTGTGGGGGTCTCCCCAATACCTACGCCCCATAGAAGGGGATTGAATCTATTGTTTCGGTTTCGTCATAGGCAATGCCGCGGTTGTCCCAATACCTACGCCCCATAGAAGGGGATTGAATCTCCTCTGACCATATCTCGCCCTCGTAGATTTTGCTTGTCCCAATACCTACGCCCCATAGAAGGGGATTGAATCTAGACGAGGCATTTCTATTCCGTTGCAGTCATTTACTGTCCCAATACCTACGCCCCATAGAAGGGGATTGAATCCCAGGAATACGAGTGTCGCCACCGCCAGCACCGGGATGTCCCCAATACCTACGCCCCATAGAAGGGGATTGAATCAAAGAACATCCAAAACTTGCATATCAAACCTCCTTGTCCCCAATACCTACGCCCCATAGAAGGGGATTGAATCCTCTGGGTGCGCCTTGTTGCCACGGCCTGGGGGGTCTGAGTCCCCAATACCTACGCCCCATAGAAGGGGATTGAATCGACCAAACGTCCCACCCGGGTTCCGAGTATTCGGGCCGTCCCCAATACCTACGCCCCATAGAAGGGGATTGAATTCCATAAGCCCCCATTGCTGCATAAGGGCGGCGTGTCCCCAATACCTACGCCCCATAGAAGGGGATTGAATACAGTCCGGCTGGAATCAGAACGGAGATTTCTTGCTTCTGTCCCCAATACCTACGCCCCATAGAAGGGGATTGAATGGAGACGGTAAAGCCGAGGGTATAGGTGACGGCGCGACGTCCCCAATACCTACGCCCCATAGAAGGGGATTGAATGATTAGAGGGCCTCCTTTGCCCTTTGTGAAGTTTTGTCCCCAATACCTACGCCCCATAGAAGGGGATTGAATCCTGTGGGTTTAAACTTACTCGACGCCGTTCCAGATATTCCCAATACCTACGCCCCATAGAAGGGGATTGAATCGATTGGCAAACACCGAACCGCGCTGCATCTTGCTGTCGTCCCAATACCTACGCCCCATAGAAGGGGATTGAATCTCGTTAGAGTAGTACGGGGGAACCCGCACTTCTGCAACCTTCCCAATACCTACGCCCCATAGAAGGGGATTGAATCGAGAATTGCTTGTCCGACTTCGTCCCAGTTCTTGCCCTTCCCAATACCTACGCCCCATAGAAGGGGATGGAAGAATGCCCGCTGATTAATGCTGTGCTAAAATAGTTGGGAGATGACTCAAGCGGAGGGAACTATGCCAGGCGCAGCGACGTCCATCAAGAAGATTGCTATTTGCACCGGCGGCGGCGACGCGCCGGGTTTGAATGCTGTCATCCGGGCGGTTGTCCTGGCGGCGATCAACCGGGGCTGGGAAGTATACGGCATCCGCGACGGCTACAATGGGTTGTTGATGCCCGAGCGGTATGTCGAAGGCGGTTTGATTCCCCTGACGCGTGAACGGGTGCGCGGCATCACTCACCTGGGAGGCACCATAATCGGGACGACCAACCGCGGCAACCCGCTCAGCTACCCGGTGAAAGGGCTGGATGGCGCGGTTCAGGAAGTGGACCGCACCGATGAGCTGATTCGCGCCTTCTTGCTGCGCGAGCTGGACGCGCTCATCTCGGTGGGCGGCGACGGCTCGATGACCATCGCCAATGCCCTGGCAAAGAAAGGGTTGTGGGTTGTCGGCGTTCCAAAGACCATCGACAACGACCTGGATGGAACGGTGATCACCTTTGGTTTCGACACCGCCCGCTCCTTCACGACCGAATGCCTGGACCGCCTGCACACCACTGCAGCTTCTCACCAGCGCGTGATCGTCGTCGAGGTGATGGGACGATACGCCGGCTGGATCGCGCTGGAAAGCGGCGTGGCAGGCTCAGCGGACGTCATCCTCATCCCTGAGATTCCCTACCGCCTGGAAAAAGTCGCCGAGAAAATCATGGAACGCGAGCGCCAGGGCAGGAGCTTCTCGATTGTGGTGGTGGCAGAAGGCGCAAAACCCAAGGGCGGCGAGGTGTCGGTGATCAGCCGCGAGGTCGGCAGAGCCGAGCGCCTGGGGGGCATTGGGGAGAAAGTTGCCGCCGAGCTTCAAGCCATGACCGGCAAGGAGACACGCCTGGTCGTCCTGGGTCACCTGCTGCGCGGCGGCTCGCCCACCTCGTTCGACCGCCTGCTGGGGCAGCGCTTTGGCGCCGCCGCGGTTCGCGCCCTGGCGGAAGGACAGCGCGGCGTAATGGTCACCCTCGACCCGCCCACGGTGCGCTACATCCCGCTGGAAGAAGCCACCCGCCGTATGAAGACCGTCCCGCTCGACTGCGACGTGATGCGCACCGCCCGCGACCTGGGCATCTGCTTTGGCGATTGACCCCCTCCCTAAACCAGGTACTGCCGGAGAGAAGTCAAACCTGGTTCTGACGTAAAGAACGTCATGTGATCGCAGGGAATGGTCGCCGCTTCAGGCTGCGGCGAGCGGCTGCGGTCCACCGCATGGACGCTGTTCACGCCGACGGCAATGTCGTTCGGCTGCCCAAAGAAGCCAAGCGATGCCAGGCTATAGCCCAGCTTGCCGAACATCTTGCCCAGCTTGCTGTTCTCGCCGCCATCCAGCGCCGCCGGAACGATCGAAGTATTGCCGGCAATCAGCGTATAGGGCACGTGCGGGTCCTCGGCGGTTGCCAACGCCTTGAGCAGGTCTGAGCCTGGTGCAACCTGGTCAAGGGTGACATCGATCTTCTCGATCAGCCCCAGCAGCATGCTCAACACCCTGGCGGGCCAGGCGACTGCCGTCAAGCCGTTCAGCGCCAGCGTCAGCCCCAGCGTTGCCCACTGCTGAATCGTGGCAATCGGCGTGCCGGAGGATGGCGAACCACAGATGACCAGGCGCTGCACGACCTGGTTCCCGCCTTCTTTTTCGATAAACCAGCGCGAGACCAGCCCGCCAAGCGAATGCGCCACAATGCGAAGCTGCTTGCCGTGACCTGCCTTCAGCCCAACCGACGCCAGGCGCGCCTTCAATTGCCTCGCCGTCTCCTCCACCGGCGTGTTGATGCTCTCGTAATCGAAAGTGAGCAGCAAATCCCCCGCGTTGACATGCCGGGCGCTGGAAACCATGCCGCGCGAATCGCCGGTGATGCCGTGAATATAGAGCGTAATCCTGGCTGCCTTTTCCACTGCCGCCTTGACCTTTTCCACCTCTGCTTCGTAAGCCACCTCCCCCTCCGGGGAGACATTTGCCATTGCCAGCACGGGATAGGGATAATCCAACCCTAACGGCTGCCCCAGAATCTTCTGAAAATAGATGCGAATGGCGCCCTTGACATCCCGCCCGCCCAAGCCCACCGGCGCCGGCAGGCGCTGCAAAGCAAACTGAGTCTGCTGCTGGGCGGGCAGCCCCACGCCCAAAGGCAGGTAAAAATCCCCGTCGAACCCGAACGCCATCACCTGTTCGCCGGCGCTCAGCGGCACGGGGACCTTCATGCGCAGCGGCTGCTCAGGCGTCACCACGCGGTAATCTGCCACGTCGCTCAGCTCGAGCACATTCTTGGACTTGATGCTGCGGAAAGAGTCCAGGGTGAAATCGCGCGTGCCCAGGGATGGATCGCGAAAAATAGCCGGCAGTCCGGGACCTTCCAGCGAGCCGCGGTTGACCGGAGGCAGCGTGTTCAGGCGCGCCTTGGCGACCAGCGCGGGATGCGGTTCCAGCATCAAGCCGCCCTCCAGAATCAGCGCTTCGCCCGCCTGCGGCACGAGGCGCGTATCCAGCGGGCGGCGCACTTTGACCACCACCTGGGAGGTAGCCCAATCCGCATAAGTCTGCGCCTGCGATCCTAGGTAGGCGTCGCGGTTTTGCACCTGCCGCATCAGGCGCTCCAAAGAGCTTTTACCGCCAGAAACGCCCCGGCTCGTCTGCGGCGGGCGCGCCATATCCAGCTTTTTCTGCTCCAGTAAGCGGGCGTCGAAAGGATCCGTGGCGAAGATCAATTTATAGATGTCCTGCACCTCACTGATGCCCTTTTGCCAGGTCTCATCAGAGATCGAGGCAAAAACCTGCTCACTGATCGACTCGCCAGGTCCCAGCTTGACCACCGGCTTGCCAATCAGCACATCGATGGCGAAACTCTCCGAGAGCACCAGCACCGCCACATAGAGCGTTGAATCGGACTTGTTGCTGATGCGCAAGGTGAAGCTGGGGATTTCTTCACGCCCAGCCTGCCTGCGATATTCGAATTCCAGCTTGCGCACATCCAGCTCTTCGGGACCGCGCAGGAAACTCATCTGGACGATATCGCCGGGCAAATACGTGCCGGGGTTGGTCAATTCGGCAGTGTTGATCCAGCGCGCCATGTGCTCCAGGCGCTGCACAACTTGCCGGGCGGTCTCCGGTTTGAACCCAAACAGGCGGTTGACCAGCGGCTGCGATAATCCAGGATAGCCGATAACATAATTGTCTGCCTGGGCAGATAGAGTCAAGCGGGCGTTGTCAGCGGCTTCTTCGACAAAGATAGAAGGCTTTCCCTCCGGCGTCGCATGCGCCAGCGCCTCGCGCGCCAAAGCCAGCCCGGCTTCATCGCCCTCCATCCGTACGGTGATCTTGGGCACCGGCAGGCTGATGATCAGCGCCTTGAAGGTAAGGTTGATATCAGGGCTGACATCCCGAATATACACTTTGCTGGATTGCGGTTTCACATCATACACATCTCCCTGCGCAATTGCCTTGCTCAGGTCAGATAGTTCGTTAGGCGGCGTATCCAGCGGAAAGAGCGCCACGGTTGGATACTCGTTTCCCGAAGCTGCGGGCAAGCCGTGAATGGAGCCGGCGTCCATCACCCAATCGTAGCCATCGTGGCTCACGGTGTAGTACCTGGGGCGCGGGATTACCGCGCCGCCCAAAAAGGGCAAGTCGGCGTCATCCGATACCACGACTTCGAGCTGAGGAGATTGCTCCATCACGCTGGTGCGCACCCTCGCCATCGCCTGCTTGTACACGTCTGAGTAGGAAAGCGGCGTGTTGGCGCTCTCCAGCGTGGTTCGAATGAAAAATGAAAAAGCGCCGAAGGTTTTATTATCGGCGAAATACTCCTTGGCGGTCTGGTCGCTCTGGCAAGCCGCCAGCAGGACATGCCTGCCCCGTGGCAGGTCCTGCCAGCTTTTCGGCGACGCCGGTTGTTCAGCCGAGCGCGTGGCTGCCTGCGCAACGAACACAAAGGTATCGAGCGGTCTGGGGCGTTTATCGGCAGCCGTCCAGCGCACCGAGGTCTTTCGATTCACCACGCGGGTGCCAGAACCGGAATGACAACAATCCAGGATGACCAGGACATGCGCCCCGCGGGCAGCCACCTGATTGATCAGATATGCCAGTTCCTTATCTGCCAGGTCCCAGCCTCCCTCCTGGCGGCTATCCCAGCAGACCAGGGTTTCATCCATGTGATCAGGCTCGATATCCCAAAATTCCACTGGCGCGGGCTCCTGTGAGCCATGACCGGAATAATAGAACAACGCAATATCATCCTTGCCAGCCTGGCTGAGGTGCTTTTGAAAGCCTTCCAGCACTGCCTGGCGAGTCGCCTGGGAATCCACCAGCTTGAGCACATCGAGATCAAACTGGTCTTTCGAGGTGCGCCCCCTCAGGTAAGCTTCGAAAGCTTCGATATCGTTGACACAGCCTGAGAGCACCGGCACCGGCTCGGGATAATCATTGATCCCCACCAAAAAGGCAAACAATCGACGCGCCATGAATTTTCTCCTGCAAGACAAATTAAACCGAAATACAACTTATTCTATCCGATTTTGTCAAGGAGCGATACCCCTCAGAACAAATTGGTCAATCACTTCGTTATCTATATTGATAAATTGAAAGACCATTTTTTCGTCGTCGGCGGTCACCAGCATGGCGCCATGTTTACGGTTATAGCGTACCAGGCTACTGAGCAAAGGTTCGCCAAAGTCATAGATGCCGCCGCCCCCCAACCCATTGACGAAATAGAAAACCCCATTGACTTCCAGGCGTTCATACACATGACTGTGCCCCGCAAGGACGGCATCCACGCCCCATTGATCGAAATCCCATTGCATCCAGGTGGTCGAGCCATGATACCCCGAGGTGTATGGCGCGGCATGAAAATAAACCACCTGCCAGGTCTCTGTCGAAGCAGCCAATGCCTGTTGCAGCCAGGCAGCCTGGGCAGAAGAGCGCCCCACGCCGTCTGGCTCGCTGTCGTTGCTGTTGAGCACGAAAAAGTGCACCGGCTTCCAGACGAAATCATAATACCGCTCATTGCCGGGCAGCGTGAAGTAATCCAAGTATGGCGCGCCCTGCCGGGTCATCCAATCATGGTTGCCCAAAGATGGGAAGAAGCGGTTCTCGCTGGCGCCTTCTCCCCACCTGCCCTTATAGGGATAGATAAACTCGTGATAGAACTTGCCGATGTGGTCATCAATGGTTTCGGCGCTCCCGCTGGGATAGTTATTATCCCCCAGCGTAATGACGAAATCAGGGTTCCAGCTCTTAACCAGTTCCGCCACGCGCGCCTCCGCCTCGCCGCCTGAGCCATAATCCCCAATGACAGCGAAGCGAATCGCCGGCACAGGCGTAGCAGTCCCAGTAGGCGCTGGCGTGCTGGTTGAAGTCATCGAAGGAACTTGCGTTGCGGTCGAGTTGACAGAGACCGCATCCATCTGTGTGGGGGAACTTGTGACGACGACACTCTCCATAACCGGCGAGGCTGGCGGAAGTGTTGGCTGCGCTGTCAAACCTTCTGCCTGGCAGGACGTTATAAAAGATGCAAGAACCATCCACACAAAGATGACAAACCTTTTAGTTTTGCTCATCGCACATACCTCACCTGATAAAATTGTAGGGTGAATTTGTTAAAAAATGAGATAAAATACATGCTTGTCCTAGTTTTACCTTCATACAAAGGAATGAAGCAATAGAAATTTCATGAGCAAAGCATTGAAAGCATTGATCATTGAAGACTCCGAAGACGATGCTTTTTTCATCAAGCGCACCCTGGTAAAGGGCGGCTTTGATGTGTCCATGCAGCGCGTAAACTCCATCGCCGCTTTGCAGCAGGCGCTCGAACAAGATTGGGAAGTCATCATTTCAGATTATAACCTCCCTGGTTTTGATGGCTTGATGGCGTTGCAATTGATCAGGCAAAAAGGTCTTGATATTCCCTTCATCCTGGTATCTGGCGCAGTCGGAGAAGAATTCGCCGTCGAAGCCATGCGGTCAGGCAGTCAGGATTACATCCAAAAGGATAAGCTGCACCGCCTGGTGCCCGTAATCGAAAGAGAACTGCGTGATGCGCAAGTTCGCCGTGAACGGCAAAAGGTGAAAGAACTCCTGGATGAAAGCGAAGAACGCTACAGGAATTTGATCGAGAACATCCGGCTTGGAGTCTTCCGTTTTAGCAATGAGCCGCCATTCAAGATATTAATGGCAAACTCAGCATTTCAGAAAATGGTCGGACGCGATGCTAACCCTGGTGGAAATGAGCTTTCGCTGGAAAAAATCTGTTATGACGCTTATGAACTCGAGCGCATCATGCAATTCGTAGCTCAAAAGCGAGAAGGCGATATTGAAATCCGCTTGAAAGGGAAAGATGGCGCTTCTATCTGGGGACATCTTAACATCCACAAAGGAGGTAATCACTCCAAGCCAGGTTACTTTGATTGCACCATCGAGGATATTACCGAAAGGAAGCGGGCTGAAAAGTTACGGGAAGCTGTTTACAACATCTCGCAAGCCGCAAACAGCGCTCAAAGCCTGAAGGACCTGATGCTCTTGATTCATCACGTCATCAGCGAGCTGATGCCGGCAAAGAACTGCTACCTGGCAATGTACGACCCGGCGACCAACATGGTCAGCTTCCCTTATTACGTGGACGAACGCGATACCCCTCCTGAAAGCGCGCCGCTTGGAAAAGGCTTGACTGACTTCGTCATTCGCAACGGACAGCCGCTCTTAGCGGACCCCGATGTCTATGATTTCATGGTCAAGAACGGCTACATCGATGTCATTGGAACGCCGGCGGTCGACTGGCTGGGTGTACCGCTCAAAACAGCCGACCATCGGACCATCGGAGCGCTGGCGGTGCAAACCTACGATCGGAATATCCGCTATACCGATTACGAGAAAGAGGTGCTCACCTTCGTCTCGTCCCAAACCGCCATGGCGATCGAACGCAAGCGCGCCGAAGAAGCGTTGCGTTCGAGCGAAGCCCGACAGAGGGCAATCCTCGAAGCGGTCCCCGACATGACGCTGGTCATGGACCGTAAAGGCGTTCTGATCGAAACCCGCGTGCCCGAAAATGCCGCCAACTTTCCTACCTACCTGCCAGGGCAAAAAGCCTCTCAAATGTTTCCCGCTGGCGCCAGCAAACGAGCGCTCAAGCTGATTTCTAAGGCGCTCGCCACGAACAAAGTCCAATATTTCGAGTACGAAACCCAATTACCCGGCGAGAGCGCCACACGGTGTTATGAAGCGCGCATTTCTAACAGCGGCGACGACCAGGTCCTCGTGATGATTCGCGATGTGACCGAGCAAAAACAGGCGCGCCAAAAATTGGAAGAACAGCGCGCTTTCCTCCGCCAGGTGATCGATATCAATCCCAGCCTGATATTCGTCAAGGACCGTGACGGGCGCTTTACGCTCGTCAACCAGGCAGTCGCCGACCTTTATGACACGACGGTGGAGGAGCTCATCGGCAAAAAAGATGAAGACTTCAACCCCAACATACACGAAGTAGAAGCCTTCCGCCGGGATGACCTGGAAGTCATCGAGAACCAGCAGCCCAAGTTCATCCCGGAAGAAATCGTCTCCGATAAAGAAGGCAAGCTCCACTACCTGCAGACCTTCAAACGTCCTATAACGATTGCCGAAACAGGTGAAACCCACGTGTTAGGCGTGGCGACCGATATTACCGACCGCAAACGGGCTGAACAGCAATTGGTTCATTCCGCCTTGCACGACACCCTGACGGGTTTGCCCAACCGGGCGCTTTTCCTCGACCGCCTGGGCAGGACGATGGAGCGCACCCGGCGGCACCCTGCAACGAAGTATGCCGTGCTGTTACTGGACTTCGACCGCTTTGCGATGATCAACGACAGCCTGGGGCATGCGGTTGGCGATCACTTGCTGATCGCTGCTTCCAGCCGGCTGGAATCCTGCCTGCGCACCTCTGATACGATCGCCCGCATCGGCGGCGATGAATTCGTCATCTTGCTCGAAGACCTGTCCAGCGTCAGCGACGCCACCTTTGTCGCCGAACGCCTGCTGGAGGAGATGTCGGTGCCGTTCAACTTGCTGGGGCAAAAGGTGGTGGTTACCACGAGCATTGGGGTCGTCATCAGTTCTTCAACTTATGAGAAGCCCGAGGACATCCTGCGCGACGCCGATATTGCGATGATTCGGGCGAAATCCATGGGGCGCGGGCGTTACATACTCTTCGATAACATGATGCGCGCCGATGTCGTAGCGCACCTGGAACTGGAAACAGACCTCAGGCAAGCGACCGAGCGCAAGGAAATACAACTGCATTACCACCCCATCATCGATATCCGCGACGGCAGTGTGTCTGGTTTCGAAGCCCTGGCAAGATGGCGCCACCCGCGCCGGGGCTTGATTCAGCCCAAAGATTTCATTCCTTTTGCCGAAGAGACCAATCTCATCATCCCGCTGGGAAACTGGATTTTACGCGAGGCATGCCACCAGATCAGAATATGGCATGAGACTTACCCTGTTTTCAAGAATGCGACGATCAGCGTCAACATTTCAGGCAAGCAATTGTCGCAACCTGACCTGATCGCCGAGGTAGAGAACGTGCTGCGAACCACAGGACTGGAGGCAAAACATCTTCGCCTCGAAATTACCGAAACCAGCCTGATCGACAATGCCGAAAGCAATATCATGGCTTTACGCCATTTAAGAAACCTGGGCGTTGCGATCGATATCGATGATTTTGGCACCGGCTATTCGTCACTGGTGTATCTGCACCTGCTGCCCATCAACGCCATTAAAATCGACCGCTCCTTTATCAGCGGGTCTGTCGCCAAAGCGAATGGCATGCGCATCACGCAGAGCATCATCCGCTTAGCGCAAGACCTGAATCTTGAAACCATTGCAGAAGGCGTTGACGGCTTGGAGCAAATGGCTCAACTCAAGACCTTTGGCTGCCACAGCGTACAAGGTTTCCTGTTATCCAACGTGCTCGAAAAAACATCCATCGAAAGTTTCATTACCTCAGATCTGAAGCGTATCGCTGCTATTTGTCACTCCATTTCGTCGTGAGGGTATAGCATGAGCGAACAAGATATGTCAGCCAGCGACTATCGCCAGGCAATTCCCTTTCGAGCCGAGACGCGCCAGCTCCTGGACATCCTCATCCATTCGCTCTACACCGAGCGGGAAATCTTCCTGAGAGAGCTGATTTCCAACGCGTCGGATGCGCTCACCCGGCTTGAGTTCGAACAGCTCACCAACCGCAACATACTGAACCCCGAATTGGAAGCGGCTATCTGGATTACGGCAGATGAGTCCCAAAAGACGTTGACCATTTCCGACAGCGGCATTGGAATGACCGTCGAAGAACTGGTAACAAACCTTGGCACCATCGCCCATTCCGGCGCAAAGGAGTTCATCACCGCAGCAAAATCGGCGGGCTCCGAAAATAATTCCCGGCTGAGCGACCTGATCGGGCAATTCGGGGTTGGGTTCTACTCAGTGTTCATGGTTGCCGACAAAGTGACCGTGCTCTCGCGTTCATACAAGCCCGAAGCCCAGGCAGCCGCCTGGATTTGCAGCGGCGAAGACACCTTTACAGTAGAGCAGGCAGAAAAAGAAGAACGCGGAACTCAGGTGATCATTCAATTGAAAGAAGACGCCCACGAATTTGCCCAGGAAAGCCGATTGAGGGATGTCATCCAAAAGCATTCCGATTTCATCCCCTACCCTATCTACCTGGGTGAAAAGAAAGAACAGGTGAACCGCCAGACGGCAATCTGGCGGCAGGCAACTCAAAAGTTAGCAGCAAAGGATTACGAGGAATTCTACCGGCAGATGACGCTGGACTTTGAAGCGCCGTTAACCTATACGCACCTCAATGTGGATGCTCCAGTGCAGCTCTATGCCATTCTATACTGCCCGGCTTCGCCTGAACGCAGCCCATTCTCTTTGCGTAAAGATTATGGCTTGAAACTATTTGCCCGCAAGGTGCTCATCCAGGAATATTGCAAAGATCTGCTGCCCGATTATTTCCAATTCATACAGGGGGTGGTCGACTCAGAAGACCTGCCGCTCAACGTGTCCCGCGAGTCAGTTCATTCCAACCGCATCATGGCGCAGCTCAAGAAGTTGATCACCGGCAAAGTGATCGATATGCTCAAGAAACTGGTCGAGGAAAATCCCGATGCTTACGCCAGTTTTTGGAAGAAATTCGGCAGGTTCATCAAACAGGGTGTTGCGCTGGAAACGCAAGACCCCGAAAGCCTTTACCCCCTGCTTCGGTTTCATACCTCCGCCCATCCCAGCGAGTTATCCTCCCTGGCAGATTACGTCCAACGGATGAAGCCTGAGCAAACTGCCATTTATTACCTCTTGGGCGATGACGATCGCTCGATTTTAGCCAGTCCACACCTGGACGCGCTGCGCAAACACAACCTGGAAGTGCTCCTGCTCACCGACCCGCTCGATTCGTTCATGCTGGTCCGCTTGAAGGAGTTCGAAGGTCATCCTTTGACAAATGTAGCCCATGGCGACTTGAAACTCCCCAGCGACGCATCCCCCTCGCAGGAGACAGAACCAGAGCCATCGATACCTGCCGAAGACTGGAGCAGGTTGATCGAACGCTTCAAAGCCACGCTGCAGGACCGCGTCAAAGACGTGCGCATGACCGACCGGCTCACCGATTCGCCTGCCAGGCTGGTCGATCCTGAAGGCTCGCCAGCTCAAGAAATGCAGCGCGTCTTTCGCTTGCTGCAAGAGGACTTCGAAATTCCCAAGAAAATCCTTGAGCTGAACCCCAAACACCCGATTCTGCTCAAGTTAAATGCGCTGCCCGAAAATGACGAGCGCGGCAAACTCGCCATCGAGCAAATCTTCGAAAACGCCCTGCTGATCGAAGGTCTGCTGAAAGAACCTGCCAGCATGATCGGGCGCATCTATAAACTGATCGACGCCGCTCTGGATTAGCCGCCTCCCCAGGTATAGACAGCTTCGGGCGTCAGTTTGATAATTCTGTTCTCTGGGTCAACAATCCAGGATTGCGGGTCTTCAGCCAGCACGCCTTCGGGACCCAGGTATCTGGTGTAAATGCTGGTCGCCCACTTTTGCACCAGGGCAGGATTCTCGATGATTTCAGCAGCCCCTTCGAAAAGCACTGCCATGGTGGCGCCATCCTTTTCCGCTATATCCACCAAGACCGAAATGCGCCGGTTGCGATAGATGTCCCTGACCTTTCGCGTGGAAACAAAGGCGCTGATATAGATGCTTTCGCCATCCCATTCGTACCATACCGGAACTACATGCGGCTGGTTGGTTCGGGGGTTGGAGGTTCCCAGGCGCGCCAGGTGGGGCTGAGCCAGGAATTTCTGAAACTCAGGGCGGCGGAGTTTTTCCAATTGTTCCGTGTTCATGGGTTAAAGCGTTCCCGTCGTAATCTCTCGGCAGCAGCGTACAAAGTCCAGCACAACGGGCACATTGCGCATCAGCACCGCCATATTCCCCTGCACGCCCAGCTTGCGCGTCATCAGCGCCTGCATGGGGTCTAAATCTCCTCTAATCACGCGCGCGAAATTCCCATAGGGGGCTTTCAGGGTGAAAGCCGGCTGGCGGTGATCGCTCTGGTTCTCGATAAACCCATCCCGGCATTTACCGTGCCAGAGGTCCAGGTAAATCGATAAGCCATTTGGAAAACCAGCATCCGGCTCGATGATAAAGCGCATGTCGCCTTCCCATTTCGAGGCGATCTTGCCATAGTGTTCATCGTTGTTCAATTTTTCTTTCAACGCTGAAACCCACTCACCGGTAGGAAAAACCGCCATGCAGCCTCCTAATGCAGGACTTTCGACAAGAATTCGCGAGTGCGCTCATGTTTGGGGTTCGTGAAGAGCACATCCGGCGCCGCTTCCTCGATAATCAACCCGCCGTCCATCAGAAGTGCCCGGTTGGCGGCAGCGCGGGCGAATCCCATCTCATGGGAGACAACCACCATCGTCATGCCTTCTTGCGCCAGGTTAAGCATCACATCCAGGACTTCTTTAATCATCTCCGGGTCGAGGGCGCTGGTCGGCTCATCGAACAACATGATCTTGGGATTCATTGCCAAAGCCCGGGCGATCGCCACCCGCTGCTGCTGACCGCCAGAGAGCTGGATGGGGTAAGCGTTCGCCTTTTCGGGAATTCCGACTTTTACCAGCAGGTTGTAGGCAATTTCCTGCGCCTCAGCCCTGGAGCGTTTCCGAACCACCTGCTGCGCCAGGATCAAGTTCTCCAGCGCGGTCATGTGCATAAACAGATTGAATGATTGAAAAACCATGCCGACTTCACGGCGCACGGCGTTGATGTTCTGCGCCGAGTCCAGGGGGATACCATCCACGATGATCTGACCCTCATCATACTCTTCCAGGCGATTGATACAGCGCAGCAAGGTGGATTTGCCAGACCCCGAAGGACCGATGATGACAACCACTTCTCCCCGGTAGACATCCAGGCTGACCCCGCGCAGCGCCTCGACGGCGCCGAAGCGTTTATGCACATTTTTGATTTGTATGATCGGTTCTTCAGCCATGCCGTTTACCTCTCGAACTTGGTCTTCTTTTCGATCCAGCCGACGATGCGCGCCGAGAAAAGGGTCATAATCAGGTACAGCAGCGCTACCATGATCCAGGTGGGCAGGGGCTGGAAGGTAGCTGCCATGAATTCCCTGCCGCGCCGCGTCAGATCGGCGACCGCAACAGCGCTGACCAGCGAAGAGTCTTTGAGCAGCGCGATGAACTCGTTTCCAACCGGCGGCAGGATGATACGGATTGCCTGCGGCAAAATGACATAACGCATCGCCTGGAAATACGTCATACCCAGGCTGCGCGCCGCTTCCATCTGCCCTTTGGGGATGGATTGGATGCCCGCTCGATAAATCTCGCTCATGTAAGCGCCGTAGCACACCACCAGCCCCAGAATCGCCATGGCAACGGCGTTCGCCTGGTAGCCGATCAACGCCTGGATGTTCAGCGCCCGCCCGATTCCCTGAATCACCACCGGGAAGGCGTAATACCACCAGATGAGCTGTACCAGTATCGGAATACCCCGGATGATTTCGACATACAGGGTAAAGAAACCATAGATCAGCTTGTTCTTGGATAGCCTTCCCAAACCGCCGATCATGCCGACGATTAATATAAACAAGAAGGCGACAATGGTGACGCCGATGGTGACATATACCCCATCCAGGACGAAGGTGTAAATGCGTCGATACGGATCGGGAATTAAGAGCACCAGCAAGGCGACCGACGCGATCACCAGGACGACCAGCCACCACCAGGGATCCAACCGGGCACTCGGTTCAACGCCTGGAATCTTGACAAGTTCCTTGATTTGCTCACTCCCTGACGGTTGCTTATCCATAACGCCTCCTGGAATCCTGCGAGGTTTCGAGAGAAACCTCGCAGGAAAAGAGATTAAGAGCAGGCTACTGACCGCTCTTGAGCCATTGATCGGTCAATTTCTCGATCAATCCCGCCTTTTGCACCGCTGCCAGCCCTTTATTGACTTTCGCCAGCAGATCGGTGTTCGTCTTGCAGACGGCGATGCCGTAATACTCATCGGTGAAGACTTCACCAACGGTCTTCAGCTTATCGGGGTTCTGCCCCACGTAGCCCAACGCCAGGGGATTATCGGCAACAACCGCGTCAATTTGACCGTTGAGCAAATCCTGGAAAGCCAAGCCGATGTCATCATAAGGCACCCGCTGCACATTCGCCATCTTCTGGATTTCGATGTCGCCCGTGGTTCCGTTTTGAGCGCCAACCTTCTTTCCAGCCAGTGAATCTTTGCCGGTGATATCGGTGTTAGAAGCTTGAACCGTGACCACCTGACCGGCAGCAAAGTAAGGTTCAGAGAAAGCAAAGCTCTGCTTCCGCTCTTCGGTAATGGTCATGGCAGAAATCGCCAGATCGTACTGGCATTGCGCCATACCTGCCAGGAGCGAATCCCAGGGGACATTGATATACTCGACTTCGAAGCCGCCTTCTTTAGCAATGGCATTCATCAGGTCAATATCAAAGCCGACAATCGCCTTGGTTTGCTCATCCACGTACTCAAAAGGAGGCCAGGTGGCATCGGTTGCTACCCGCACTTTTTGAGTTTCGCCGCCGCATGCTGCGAGAATCATCGCCGATGCCAACAGCACAATAAGAATTGAATAGAATCGTCCTTTCATTTTTCTCCTCCAAGATTAATCAGTGATTGGTCAGTTGGGGTTATCAGATTTTTCGTTCCCAGGTCACCTCCAATTGTAAAGATTTAACACAACTCAGGCAAGAAAGAAACGAATGGTGCGTGTTTTCAAAAAAGAAGGAAACGGTTCAGGCAGGCATCAGGTTTCAAAAAGAGCCGCCCCTGGCGGCTCGAGCGCGGAAGAACAATCACGGTCATTTTAATGTGTGCGCTGGGTGGGAGTTGAACCCACACGCCTTGCGGCACATGGCCCTCAACCATGCCTGTCTGCCAGTTCCAGCACCAGCGCCGGGGTAGAAGTATTATAATCGGGTATCAAGTATTGTCAAGCAAACCTAAAAAAGGAGCGTTGCATGCAAATTGTGCTGGATGCAATGGGCAGCGATGACTGCCCCGGACCCGAACTGGAAGCCGCTGTCGAAGCGGTGCGGCAATTTGGCGATGAAATCATCCTGGTAGGACCCGTCGAACAACTAAAGCCGCGCCTGGAGGCGCAAAAAGCTAGCGGCATCAGGCTGGTCGATGCCACCGAAGTCATCACCATGGAAGACAAGGGGATGTCGCTGGCGCTAAAAGCCAAAAGACCGAAATCCAAAACCACCATGGCAATCGGCATCGACCTGGTCAAAAACGGCGAGGCGGACGCCTTTGTAACCGCCGGAAACACTGGCGGCGCCATGGCAACGGCTTATTTCCGCATGGGCACCCTGCCGGGGGTGGAACGCGCCGGCTTGACCGCAACGTTCCCAGTGAAAAACGGCTTTTGTGTGGTGCTCGATATCGGGGCAAACCCCGACTGCAAACCCGAACACCTGGTGCAATTCGCCATCATGGGATCGGTTTATGCCCAAAAGATCAGGGGCATACCCAGCCCGCGCGTCGGGCTGCTTTCGAACGGCGAAGAAGGCGGCAAAGGCAACGAGCTGGTCAAGGCGACGTACCCGCTGCTCGAAGCCAGCCAGCTCAATTTCATCGGCAACGTGGAGGGCAAGGAGCTTTTCGGCGGTCAGGCGGACGTGGTCGTGTGCGACGGCTTTACCGGCAACATTCTATTGAAATCTACCGAAGCCGTGGCTCGCCTGGTTGCAGAGATGATCGGCGAGGAATTGAAGCGTTCTAAGAACCCCGGCGTCCTGCTCGGCGGTTTGCTGATCAAGAAAACGCTCAAACAGGCAATCAAACAGAAATTGGACCCTGATGAAATTGGCGCTGCGCCGCTCCTGGGAATCAACGGCCTGGTGTATATTGGACATGGCAGGTCGAACGCCCGCGCCCTGGTCAGCGCCATCCGCACGGCGCGCCAGGGTGTGCAAGCCAGGCTGTTGGATTCGATTCGGCTGGCGATCGAAGAACAGGTCAACCGCCAAGCTATCTTACCTTCCTGAGAGCTTTTTATGAACCGAAAACGAGTTGTCATCACAGGAATGGGCGCTATTACCGTACTGGGCAGCTCAGTGACGGAATTCTGGGAAAATTTGCTGGCGGGAAAATCGGGCATCCGGCGCATTTCACAATTCGACGCCAGCGGCTTGCCCTGCCAGATTGCCGGCGAGATTCCCGATTTCGACCCAGCGCAATACATGGAACGCAAAGAAGCCCGGCGCATTTCCCGCTGCGCCCAAATCAGCCTGGCGGCTGCCATCCAGGCAGTGGCAGACGCTGGCTTGCCTGCCACCATGCCCGAACCAGAACGGGTGGGCGTCGTCATTGGAACGGCAATCGGCGGGCTGGAACGTTTCGACGAGGGCATCCACGTGCTGCGCACGCAGGGTTTCGAGCGCGTCAACCCTTTCGTCATTCCCTCCGGAATTCCCAACCTGTCATCCTTCATGGTGTCCCGCCAGTTCCAATGCCTGGGTCCCAGCAGCACCATTACCACGGCATGCGCTACCGGCACCCAGGCGGTCGGCGAAGCAGCGGAATACATCCGCCGCGGCGCGGCTGACGTGATGATCGCCGGAGGCGCAGAAGCTCTGATTCGCGATTTTGCCATCGGCGGGTTTTGCGCCATGAAAGCGCTCCCCGTGAACTTCAATCATGAACCGGAGAAAGCCTCGCGCCCCTTCGATAGCAAGCGGGAGGGCTTCGTCTTTTCAGAGGGCGCTGGAATCATGATTCTGGAAAGCCTGGAGCATGCCCTCGCCCGCGGCGCGCGCATCTACGCTGAATTTGCCGGTCACGCCTCCTCCTCCGATGGTTATCACGTAGCTGCGCCCGATCCTGAGGCGGCAGGACCGATTCGCACGATGCGCTGGGCGCTGGCAGACGCCGGTTTGAGCCCGCATGACATCGATTACATCAACGCCCACGGCACCTCTACCCCGCTTAATGATGTCACCGAAACGAAAGCCATCAAAGCCGTGTTTGGTGAAGACGCTTACCGGCTTGCCATCAGCTCCAGCAAATCGATGATCGGTCATGCTATGGGGGCGTCGGGCACGCTGGAGGCGATCGTCTGCACCCTCACATTGTGTCACCAGGCGATTCACCCCACCATCAATTACGAATATCCTGATCCGGAATGTGACCTGGATTACGTGCCGAATGAAAAACGGCGCCAGAACGTGCGGGCGACCCTCTCCAATTCGTTTGGACTGGGTGGTCAAAATGCCTGTATTGTGTTAAAAAGGTACCAGCCGGCATAAGATGACTGCTATCACAGGAAACCAGAGTTAACCGGCATATGAGCTAAGGAGTATTCGAGGAAAGGCGACGGGGCATGAAAATCATCCGCAATGATCGTTACATCAAGAGGAATAACCGCATCGGGCAGTTTGCCAGCCTGCTGGGCTTGCTCATCCTGGCAATAGGGTTTGCGATTTCGATCCGGTCGCTTGCCACATTCGAAACAGCAAAACCGCTGGAAATCAAATGGGATGCAATCGGATTGAACCTCTCGCTCGATCAGCAGCAGCAAACGACCATCTCGATGCTAGCTCTGCTAATTGGCTTCATCCTGTCTCAGGTGGGAATCTTCTTTGGCAACCGGTTTTCCCGCCGCCCGCGACCGGATGAACTGCTGGACGCAGCGCTAAAAGGCTTGGACGACCGGTATGCTATCTTCCATTACACCATGCCCGTTTCCCATGTGTTGATCGGTCCATCGGGAATATGGCTGCTGCTGCCGCGGCACCAGTCGGGCAAGATCGTCTATGAAAAGAAGCGGTGGCGGCAAAAAGGCGGCGGACCCATCCAGGCATACCTGCGGTTCTTTGCCCAGGAGGGCTTGGGGAGACCGGATTTAGAGTTCGAAACTGAAACCGCCGCGCTGACGCGCTACTTGAAAAACAAGCTGCCAGATTTCGAAATTCCTGAAATCCAAAAGGCGCTGGTGATTACCAACGAGCGGACAGAAATCATCGCCGATGATGCCCCCATCCTCACCGTTCCGGCGAAAAAACTCAAAGAGATCATCCGCAAAGCCGGCAAAGGAAAGGGACTGCCTCCCGCAAAACTGGAAGCGCTCAAGGCTGTGCTGCCGCAGCCTTGAAGTCAATCATAAAGGTCAGGCAGCGGCAGGTAGCCAAACTGGCTTTTAAAGCCAAAGAGGCGGTTAAGTTGGTACGGCGACTTAACCGCCTCTCATACCGTCTCCTCACGAGGGATTAACTGCCCTTGAGGAATTCTTCCAGCGCTTCTTTGCTGATGCGGAAGGCGTTGCCCAGCTTGCGGGCTTTCAGCTCGCCGGCGTTAATCGCCGCCAGCACATCTTCTTCCGAAACCTTGAGAAAAGCCGCCGCCTCCGCCGGGGTCATCACGGCAGGCATGCCGCCTGTGGGCGCGCCCCCAGATGGCGGCTGAGCGCCAGCCCCGGTCATTCCCTGCAAAGCGCTGCTCATCACGCCGCCGATGCCCACGCCAGCGCCAATCCCGGCAGTCAAGCCGGCGCCGCCGCTCGGATTCTGAGCCGCATCGCGCAGCGCATCCGCCGCCTGGAGCTGGGTATATGTTTGCATGTCCAGCATACCCATCGCCCGCAGCTCTTCTGCCGACTTGGTGGAAGGCTTCAGGTTCTCGATGTAGAAGCTCTTCAGCGTCAGACCAATTGCCGAGAAATCGGGTTGCGCCTTGGCGCGCACGCCGGCGCCCAGCTCTTCTGTCAAGCCGATCATCTCGGGCACCGCCTTTTGGGCAGCCGTCTCGCCCAGCAGGTCCTGCAGCTTGGACAACAGCATCGAGCGCAGGCGCGCTTCGATATCATCCGTGCGCAGGATGCCTTGCGCGCCAACCACCTGGGTGACGAATTGCTGCGGGTTCTCGACCTGGAAACTGAACGTGCCAAAGCCCTGCAGCAGTGCAACGCCCAAGCCCATCCCGGGGTTGCGCACGATGATCGGCTGCGGCGTGCCCCACTTCTGATCGACGAATTCGCGCATCGAGACGAAATAAACTTCTGCCGGGAAAGGCGTCCGCTCATTGAAGAGCGCTTTGCCAATCTTATCGATCAGCAAGGGGATGTTGGCGGTCATGATCGTGTGCCGCCCCGGACCGAACATATCCAGCGCATTGCCATCGCGGAAGAAAACCGCTACCTGCGACTCCCGCACGATCACCTGGGAACCGATGCGAAAATCGCCCGGACCCGATTCGGGAAAGCGGTGGACGATTTCATTGCGCATTTCATTGGGATATTCAACGACATCGAAAATTCTAGCCATATGACAACTCCTGATTCATGATAACTTTCAAAACCAACGCTACGAGACAGAAATGACTTCTTCCCTGCGGTTGAACGCCTCGACGCACTCGCGGCTGACCCTTTCCAGATGGCGCAGCGCCGCCGGCAGTCCATCCGTCCCCACCGAAGCCTGCACGTTATCCACTGCCCGCCCGACCTCGTCGGCTGAATCCAGGAAGGCGGCGTCGAATTCATACAATTTCGCCAGCTCTGCCTCGTTGATCTTCACCGCTTCGAACAGACTGGAGTAGCCGCGCGGCGCCGTGCGAACACGGTCAGCAAAGGTGCGCAGTCGAATGGCAGCCGCTTCCAGGTCATCGACATAAGCAATCTCGCCGTGCGAGATGAATTCCCGCTGTAATTCCGATACCCGCGCCTCTAGCTCACGAAAGCGGGTGAAAAGGGTATCTCGGAGTATCTTGTCCGAATCCCGCCTGGCTTGCCGGTCAACATATCCTTTGAAGCCGGGGATTTTCTGCAAAATCTTCTTGAAAAAATCCATGTCGCCAGAAACATTGCTGAAAATTTGATCTTTGAGATCACTCATGTCTTCCTCCTGAAAGCTTGAGAATGCCGGTTTGAATCATTCATTCCGCTTCGATTATACATTATCTATTGTGAGCATGCAGGTTCTGATTCACAAAATCCGATATTTATACGAAAGTCAAAGGAAATGGTTGCATCCATTTTGGATTATAATTATTCCCTGGCATCCAGCAAAGCACTGGTACTCAGGCTGAGCAACCAATGAACGCCAGCCTGTTATTCTAAATCTAAGGAGATCGAGATGATCGTTACAACGAAGAAATTATTTGAACTGGCATACGGTAAATATGCCATTGGCGCGTATAACATTAACAATCTGGAACAGACGATGGGACTGTTCCAGGGGAACCTGGACAGCCAGGCGCCGTTCATCATTCAAATCAGCAAAGGTGCACGCTCTTATACCCACAAGACTTTCCTGGAGTACATGATTCGAGCCGCCGACGAAATTTTCCCTGATGCCATCTTTGCGGTTCACCTGGATCATGGGGATGAGGAGACCTGCTACGACTGCATCAACAGCGGTTTTTACAGTTCCGTGATGATCGACGCCAGCCATGAGGACTTCGAGACCAACGTCGCCATCACCCGGCGGGTGGTCGAAGCCGCCCATGCCAAAGGCATCGTGGTGGAAGCTGAATTAGGAAAACTGGGCGGCGTGGAGGAGCATGTCAGCGTGGACGAGGCAAATGCCATGCTGACCAACCCCGACCAGGCTAAAGAGTTCGTCGAACGCACCGGCTGCGATTCGCTTGCCTGCGCCATTGGCACCAGCCATGGCGCCTACAAGTTTTCCGGCAGCCAGGGCATCCGTTTTGACGTGCTGGAGGAAATCCAAAAGCGACTGCCAGGTTTTCCGCTGGTGATGCATGGCAGCTCATCAGTGCCTCAGGAGGAGGTCGAGCGCATCAACGCCGCCGGCGGCAAGCTGCTGGGGGCAAAGGGCGTCGATCCGACCCAGTTCAAGCGTGCGGCTTCGCTGGGCGTCACCAAAGTGAACATCGATACCGATGGTCGCCTGGTGTGGACTCGCGTTCACCGCGAGTACTTCCTGCAAAACCCCGATAAGTTCGACCTGCGCCCGCCTGGCAAGATTTTCATCAAGGAATACGCCAAGTTCATCGCAGAGAAGAACCATTACCTGGGCAGCGCTGGACAACTCGAAACGGTGCGCAAAGCCCTCTAGAATCAAAACTCCGGAGAACCGCCCTGGTTTTCCGGAGTTTTTCGTTACTTTTGAACAACCCTCACCGAGCCAATGACCTGGCTGACTTCAAGGTCGACGCGGTTTACCGCGCTTTCATATCCTGGCGAAAAGTACCTGTCGCCGCGCTTCTCATAATCAGGCGGCGTGCGCAGGTTGGCTATTCCCAGGTCAGAGGTGATGCTCACCCCCATCCCTGCGGGCACGTAGAGGATAATCTGCCCAATCACCCCTTCGATTTGGGCAGTCAATTTCCCCTTCTCAGGCAAAATGACCTTTGTCTGCCCGATCACCATCTCGGACTTGAGGTCAGAAACCTGAAGTCCAGTCAAATCTAATACCGTCTCGCCGACCACCAGGTTGATTTGCAGGTCTAGCGGCACCTGCGGCGAAAAACCTAACTGCCAGGTCGCTTCGCTGCCGGCATCGTTCGGATAGAACGCGTTACGCGTTGTGTACAAGCGAAACACGCCAACATCATCCTTGACTTGAAACTCCTGCCGGATTTCTTCGCCTCGCATACGCTTCACCGTACCCTCGACCAGGTTCTTGGAGTCGGTCAGCGCTGAGCACTGCAGCGAGCCCACAATCGGCTCGATCTCCAACCTTGCCTGGGTAATGCCTTCCACAGGCTGGACGATGGTTTCAGAGGCAATATTCCCAGACATGAGCGGTGATCCAAAGAACCAGACTGCTCCCAGCAGCAAAGCAATGATCAGCGCGGCAGCAATCACCGCTCCCCAAGGAGAACGCCTGCTAAAGGCAAGGTCCAGACCAACTGCAATCAGGAACAGTGGCCAAATGCGAAACAGCATCCCCAAGGCGTCTAATGCCATCAGGTTGAAATTGCCCAGCAAGAAGACAATTCCCAGCCCAATGCCCAGGAGAGGACCGGCAATCCCATCCCGGCGCAGGAGTGAATCTAATCCCCCGGCAATGAACAGCAAAGGCCACAACTTGAGAAGGGTATCCCATACATCCGACTCTAAGCCTTGCAGGTTGTTCAGAAGCAAAACGATACCCAGCGCAATCAGCAGAAGGGGCCAAAATAATCCCCCGCGGTAGCGGGATTTCGATGTATCCTTATTTTCTTCCATTTTCTAATCCTCCCCGCCCATCTCTGAGCTAAGGTAAACGGCAATCTCTTCGTTTCAACCCGATTTCTTGCCCGTCAGGAGCGCACGCCCAGCCAGGAAAACCCCAACCAGAATCAGCAGCGCAGGCACGACCGTGTTGAAAGCCTGCTCTGAGGCGGCAAAGATGAGCACCCCAATAACCACCAAAATGCCACCGGGAATGTAAGCCCACTTCATCGTCCCAGAGGGGGTTGGCAGCACAGCGAGCACCAGGAAGGTCAAGCCAATACCGACCATGAAAAGCGCGCCGGTATCGAAGCCAACTTTCACGTTGTCCAGCAGGCTAACCAAGCCGATGGTGAACAGCACGCCGCAGGGTATCACCGCCCACCAGTTCGACCGGTCATGTAGATAGACAAACAAGAAACTCAATCCAATTCCCCCCATGATGATGAGACCGCCAAACATGCCTCCCAGCCTGGGGAAAAGGGCGCCGAGTAAAATCGCCAGGGCAATCGATAACAACGAAATGCCCGGAAGCAGCGTCCACCATTGCTGCCGGTTGTTGAGATACTCGGACAGGAAGATAAACCCGATCACCGCGAGAATGACCGCCCAGAAAAAGCCGCCTATCCTCAAGTCAATCAGGTTCTCCAAAAGCAGAGCGATTCCCCCCACGATCAAAAGCACGCCCCATAAAACCCGCGAACGAAGCAGTTGCATCCTGCACCTCCTGATCAAGAAAGTTTTGACTGACCCAGGCAGTTGCGCCTGAGCCTGTCTCCAAATTATATACGTGAATGCGAAATTATGGTTTCGGCTTCAACAAGGGGCGAATCATGATCCATAATCCCCACAAGACCAACAGGAGAGGCCAATAGCCGCCCAGCCAGTTGAATCCTCCAAAAATCGAGGCAAAGATCAAAAACAACACCAGGCTTGTGAGAATCATCCGGATTCCCTCCCACAGGGCGCCGCGAAAGCCCCCTGCGAAGATGCCGTTGATGATCACGCCAATCCCGGCAAATCCTGGAATCAATGCCCAGGCATAAGACCAAGAAGCCCAATTACCCGTGGCGTTTTGCCAGTACAACAAACCGCCGATGCCTGCTACAACACAGGCTGGGACGGACATCCCCGGGGCATCTAACAGCAGTCCCATGACTAAAAGCCCCAAGCCAACCAGGATGATGATCACAGGCCAGGCAAACTCGATCCTGATCCATTCGTTGAACCCTGGCGCGTAACGGGCAATCAATAGCAGGACGCCGACCAGAATCAATAACAAGCCGGCGCCGAGGCGCGAACGATTTTCGCGGTTCATTTTTCCTCCTCAAGAATCAAACGCTTATTTCAAGTCCCAATACACCAGTTCATCGATGCGGGCGGTATAGTTTGCAGTATCCGCTGCGCCGACGAACACCCCAATCCCGCCGCTGGCAGAGGTAGCATCTTGAACTTCGATCAAGAGGCTGCCATTGGCATAAAGCGCCAGGCGGTTCCCTTCAGCGCGCACCCCCATCCGGTTCGACTTGCCCTCCCCCGCCTGAATCAAGGAATTGACCTGCCAGTCCACGATGTCAATCTCTTGGTTTCCATCCCAATACCACAGAGAATAACGTCCGTCACATGAAAAACCGAATAGATAACCGGAATTGCCGTTTGGCGCTCGAAATACAACGCCGAAGCGGTCGCGTCCGGCGCATGCGCCATGCGTCCCGGTAATTTCCAGGTAGAAATCCGCAGGTTTGACCCAGGTCAGCATCCAACCGTTATAGAAATCCGGATTGAAAGCCGTCATGACCAGTTGACCGTTCTGGACATCGAAGCGCACGTGTGAATCAGCATAAAGCGGCCAGTTCACTGCAGTATCCATCGAGTCGCGAAAAGTCGGTTCACCCAGTCCGACCCGCGGGTCTGATGAAGAGAGCGTGGGCGCCAGCGTGGACGTGAACGTGGCGGTCGCTTCGGGCAGCGAGGTTGCCGTTGCTGTCGCTGCCGCCTCTGCAGGCGACATGGGCGAGGCGGTGGCTGTCACGGCTGGCTGCGGGGTATTTGTTGGCAGCGGCGTCGAATCGACTCCCACTGCGGTAGGGGTCATGACGGATAAGGTCATCTGGGCAATGATCGTCTCGACTGCCTGAGTGAATAGCGCTTCTGGCGGGGAAGTCGCCGGAGGGACATTGGTGGCAGGCAACGTACAGGCGCCAAGCAGCAAAGCGCAGATCATGAAAAGAATCAATTGTTTTCGCATTTCGGCTCTTCTTGTGGTTTATTCCAATGGCGGCAAAGCCTGATCGACAAATGGATTATGAAACAGGTCTTTCAGTGAACTTTCCAGAGGGATGGCAGGTCCGTAACGCGGAATGGCAAAGCGGAAGATGCTTCCTACGCCGGGTTCACTTTCCACGCCAACCTGACCACCATGAGCAGAGACTATAAATTTTACCAGAGAAAGCCCCAAACCCAAACCCTCCATCCCTCTGCGCAGCGAATCGGCGCTTGCCTGGGCAAAGCTTTGCCAGATCATGCCAACCTTTTCCGGGGGGATGCCCCTACCGGTATCCCGCACATCCACCCAGATTGCTTCAGCCGCCGACCATGCGCCTATCCAAATCTTGCCGCCGGGATCGGTGAACTTGATGGCATTATCCACCAGATGATACAGCGCCACGCCTAATAAGGCGCGGTCAGCCATTACCTGCATATCACCTTCTGCAACGTCCAGCGACAAACGCAGCTCTTTTTCAGCAGCCAACTTCGCCATGGGTTCTAAGACCTGGGACAGCAGATCGAAGAAATCGAATTGCTCCGTTTTGAGAACCACCTGATTGTTCAGGAATGAAGCATGAAGAATCAGGTTATCGATCATATTCCTGGCTGCCTTGACCCCCTTAGAAACCTGCACCAGTTGTTTCAACTGCTCGGCGGTCAGGTTATTGGTCCCGTATTTCTCCAGAATCTGCATAGCAAAGACGATATTTGCCAGCGGGGTGCGCATTTCATGCGTGATGACCCCAATGAAAGCCGATTTCAGCTCATCGACCTCACGCAGACGTTTGTTAGCCGCCTCCAAAGCCTGCGAGGCAGCCTGCACATCGGTGACCAGGCGGGCATTTTGCAGGGCAGCCACGGTCTGGTTCGCCAGAGTGGTTAATAGATCGATATCGTCTTTGGTGTAGCGGCTCCCCGATTTCTTCGAGCCTAAGACGAAAAGTCCAATCCACTCATCCTTGGTGCAAATGGGCAAAAACAGGTCAGCCTGCAATTGTGTAAACCAGGCTTTTTCCTCCGCGCTCAAGCCGCGAAAGCGGGGCAAAAAATCGATATCATATTGGGTAAATGGGCGCTTCGTCTCGATGACATGACGCGCGATTGGATTCTCGAATGCAAAGGTCACTGGCGCCAACCCAACCCGGGAGGCGCCTTCCACAGCGACCGGTTCCAGGTAAAATGTTTTCGCCTCTGCCTGCATATTTACCAGGAATAGATGCCCAAATTCGATGTGAAAGGTCTCATCGATGAATCCAATTGCCTCGCGCGCCAGCACATGCAAATCAGCCAGATTGCTGACCCGCAAACCATACTCGCGCACAACCTCGCTGCGGTCATAATTCCTGCCCAGGATTTTCTGATCCAAACGGTTATAGATGAAGATCAAAATCGGGTTAACGACAGTGAGCAAGAGGAGTGACTTCAAGACCCAAACAACCTGCTCCGTCGAAAAGGCATCAACTCCCAACTGTGCTAACGGGAAATCCAGGACGAGGACGTAGATGATGCCGCCGATTACCGTAATCGCGCCATAACTGACAAGGCGGACCAAAACTCTGCCCAGGTCCACCGCTTCATGAATCAAGATCACGTAGCCGGCTAACAACGTTCCAATCAAGTGAAGAACGTTGCCAGAAAAGTCTGAGCGCGTCAAGGAAATAAAGTTTCCAAATGCAATAATGATGACCGCCAATCCCCAATAGATCATCCGGTTTCGATGCTGCGGTTTATGAACGCGGCGATAAGACGAAATGGTCTTATAGATCGTGTCGCCCAAAACGATCAGCCAGCCGCCCAAGGCGCACGAAGAGAAAAGGACGCTTTGAAGGTTGACTGCCAGCTTCGTGGGATTGAAAAATAAAACCAGGCAAATCAAGAGCAAAAAAGTGCCCATCCCAAATCCGATGGCGCGCTGGATGGTCACCTCAATCTGCAAGAAAAACCAACTGACAGCCAGGAACATCAGGGCAAGCGACAAAACCTCCATCCAGCGCAATCGTAGCGCCAGCGTCTGGTAAGCGCTCAACCTCTCGGTGATAAAAGCGATTTGAGCCAACTCCCACACCATCGCCAAAAAGGCATAGACGACAAACGCCTGCGACAGCCTTCTTTCCAACCCCCTGCGGCGCGCCGAAAAGGCGAATAATACGAAGATCATCACCCAGGCAATGGATATTCCAATTTGCCAGCTTTCACGCGTCATGTTATCCTTGCGGTTTCAGTCCCCAGTTGAAGACCTACACTCAGGAATAAGTATACACGATTTATAGAATGCTCAAAATATGACCCTGGTACTAACCAGCCAAATTATAGACGATTGCTTTTTTGCAATCGTCTATGATATGCTCTATTATGTTATTAATTCTAGAAAATCTAATCGGGCCAGACTTCGATAATATAGCTAAATGTGTTCGAGAGAGCGCTTCCCAATAAAGCTGTTATCAACAGCAATGCTACCGCAATCAATAAAATAATAAGAGCATACTCCACCATACCCTGCCCTCTCTCCTTCGAGTAGATTAACATAATAGCAACCTCCTTTCAAAAAGATATCAAATGAAATGAGCCAGTTGAGAGAACCAGCAGGGTGTAAAAAACAGGTGTAATTGACGATAAATACAAAATAAAAGCTGCCTGCTGCTTCGCTCAGGATTATATTAATATTATATCATTTTCCTGCGTTAAATCTAACAAATTCGCAAGCTCCAGGAGTAAAATCGTAAAAACATACGCATTCCATCAGGATTTTACCGCATACATTCATTATGAACCAGTCCATAGAAAAATGTCTGTCAAGTTTTGACGATTCTGAAATAGCCCGGAAAAATTTTCAGGCTTCTGGTATATCGGGATGCTGCTATGATGAGATTTATCGAAGAGCCTACCTCTTTAGACCTTGACCAGGCGCTTCATGATTTCAGGATGGCGCGAAGAAAAGCCGTCCTGGCGGATATCTTAAGCGTCATCCAACCCAGTTCGTCGCGACTGGTTTCATTCGACGAAGCGCGCCAGAGCTTGAAACTCCCCATGGCGGGTCGGCAGGTCATTAAAGAAATCCCTCTCGATGCCATTGTGGGAAGCGTCAACCGCTACGAAGATTTCACCCGCGGTTTCTTGCCGCGCTCTTCGATCGATGCGAAACGCTGGGCAAGCGTTCATACGGCGCAGTATTCTCAAACCGGTTTGCCGCCCATTGAAGTCTATCAAATCGACCAGGTGTATTTTGTCCTGGATGGCAACCACCGGGTCTCAGTTGCCCGGCAGCTAGGCTTGAAGTACATACAGGCGCTGGTGACCGAAATCCCCTCGCCGGTTAAGCTGACCCCTGACATGACTCCCGACGACCTGATCATCAAAGCGGAGTACGTCGAATTCCTCGAGACAACGCGCCTGAAGCAAACTCACCCCGAAGCTGACCTGGAGACGACCGCGCCGGGTCAGTATCGTAAAATCTTCGATTTGATTTATGAGTATCAAAAACTCCTCTCGAAAAAATGGCATCGCGATGTCTCGGTAGAGGAAGCAGCAGCATACTGGTATGAAAATGATTACCTGCCGCTGGTCAACGCCATCGAGAACCAGGGCTTGATCAGAGATTTTCCTGGGCGCACCTCCACCGATCTTTACATCTGGCTGGTTGAGAAAAAAGACCAAATTCAAGAAGAACTGGGCATCAACATCGCTCTTTCAGCGACTGCCAGCATCTTAGCCAGGCGGTTCAGCCCATCCACCCGCCAGGTTGCCCGGCGGTTGTTCACCCAAATCAAGGAGACCCTGACGCCTGACACTTTGAAGGCAGGACCCCCGCCAGGCGAGTGGCGCCAGGAAGTCTTGAAGCATCGCAACAGCCAGGTGTTGTTCAACGATATCCTGGTGCCGGTGAGCGGCAGCCAGGAAAGCTGGAAAGCGCTGGAACAAGCAGGAATCATTGCTCAGAAGGAAAATGCCCGCTTACACGGCTTGCACCTTCTCCGCCAGGATAGCGCCGAAACAGACACTGCCCGCAGCATCCAACAAGAGTTCGAGGTGCGCTGCAGCCAGGGCAACTATGAAGCAGACTTCAGCCTGGCAAGAGGCAACCCTGCCCGCCGCATCAGCGATTTTGCTGCCTGGACCGACCTGGTCGTCATCAACCTGTCCTATCCTCCTCGTCCGCAACTGTTCGAAAAAAGCCGCTCTGGCTTCCGTTCCCTGGTGTTGCGCTGCCCGCGTCCCATCCTGGCAGTACCGCGCAGGGCGATGCCGCTCGAACGGGCGTTGCTCGCCTATGACTCCAGCCCCAAAGCCCAAGAAGCCCTGTACATCGCCGCCTACCTGGCAGGTAAATGGAATATGCCGCTGGTGGTGCTCACCGTGCAAGAAGGCAGTTCCTCGCCCGAAGACGACCGACAGAAAGCGCGGGAATACCTGGAAACGCACGGCGTGAAAGCCAGTTACGAGTCAACTCGCGGTCCCGTGGCGGCTTCTATCCTCGTCATCGCAGAAGAGTACCAATGCGATTGGATCATCATGGGAGGGTATGGGACAGCGCCCCTGGTCAATTTCATGCTGGACAACGTCGTGGATAAGGTACTGCGCAGCTCAGGACGTCCACTTCTGCTCTGCCGCTGATTCGTCCCCCCGATAGAATCCGGTCAGCGCTCCCAACGTAGTTTGAGTTCGGTCATTCGGTAAGGGTAGGTGTTGATCACCTGAGTATGTCCGAAGCGGGTTTCTGAGACCGCGTCCGGACGATAGGTATGAATGTGACCATGAAAGTGATAGCTGGGCTTGAAAACTTGCAGCAGCCAGCGAAACGCTTTTATCCCGCGATGAGGCAGGTCAGGTTGGTCATGAATGCCCCAGGGCGGCGCGTGGGTCACCAGGATATCTAAATACCTGCCATACCGCACCCGGTTCCATAGCAAACCGGGAATCAGCCGGGCGGCGTGAAGCCACATTTCGAGCTGGCTGTATTGGTAGGGTCCCGGGCTGTAACGCAGGCAGCCTTCGATTCCCGCAAATAAAACCCCCGATTGATTGATGACCTTGCCATGCAGGTCCACCGCGCCGTGCGCTTCTGCATAACCTCCCAGGGGCGTAACCTTCATGGAATGATTCCCGCGAACGTAAAAGGCAGGAACGTTCAAGGCGCTGACGACAAATTCCAGGTAGCCGTAGGGGGTATCGCCGCAATCAATGATCAGGTCCACGCCCCCAAAACGCTGCCTGACGCTGGGACTATATATGAAGCTTACCACTTCATCGCTAAAGGTCAGAACTTTCATACTTGCAGAATGCTTATACCCTTTTCCAAAAATTCTGTCAACACGGGCGGTTTTCCCTTGCATGAAATCACTTTTGCTTGTATCCTCACCCTCAATTGGAGGCATGATGACCGAACTTCTCTACCAGACAGACAGTTATATGAAAAGTTTTACAGCCGTCGTTGTCGGCGTTGACGAAATTAACCACGCCGTCATCCTGGATAAGACTGCCTTTTATCCCGGCGGGGGCGGGCAGCCCTGTGATACCGGCATCCTTCAAACAAAGACCGCATCCTTCAACGTCACCAAGGCGCGCAAAGCCGGAGAGGATGTCCTTCATTTCCTGGAAGGCGCAGCGCCGATGCCCGGCGTTGGGGAGACCGTCTCAGGGACCATCGACTGGGAACGCCGATACCAGCTCATGCGCACGCATACCGCCATGCACATCCTCTGCGGCGTCATTTTCCGCGATTACGGCGCGTCAGTGACCGGCGGCGATATGGACCCCCTGCAAGGGCGGATGGACTTCGAGTTCGAAACCATGCAAAAAGAGCTGGTCGCTGAAATCGAAGCTGCGGTCAACCAGGCTGCGTCTCAAAACCTGCCCGTGCGCACAGCAATCTTGCCCAGAGCAGAAGCCTTCCAAATTCCAGACCTGATTCGGACGAAGATCAACTTGTTACCCGAAGGCATTCAGCAAGTTCGCGTCGTCGAGATCGTTGGGCTTGACCTGCAAGCGGACGGCGGGACGCATGTCCATAACACCAGCGAGGTCGGGCGCATTCGGGTTGTGGATTACAAAAGCAAGGGAAAAATCAACAAGCGCATTTACATCGCGCTGGAGTGATTAACCGCGTTGAATTGGGGCTCCTGGCTGAGCGCCAGTTCGATTTCATCGCCGCATGACACCAGGCGCACCGGAATGCCGATGGCGCGGATGTCAGCCGCCAGCGCCACGGAGCCCTCAGGACCGCCAAAGGAAGCCGTGTTCAACAGGATGACAATGGGTCGCAGCCCCCGCCGGAGCAGGAATTCCGCCACGATCAAAATCTCCTGATCAACCGCCGGGGTGATCAGAACCACCGTACTGCCCTTGACCATGTGTTTCACCTGAGTTTCGACCAAGCCGCGCAACGGCACCTCGCCATCTGCATGCAGGATAGCTAACGCCTCGAGAATCTTGCCAAGCTGGCGGCTGCCGCGGTCCGGCGGAATCAGCGCCAGGTAGCTGCCAGCCGCTGCCAGCCCAACCGAACGGCCTCGCCGCAGGTATTCGCGCACCAATGAGGCGGCAATACATACGCTGTATTCCTCGGTGGCAGGCGGCAAACTGATTTTGACATCCCGCCGCCACAAATCTTTAACGCGCGGGTCCACCGCAGGCTGCGGCAGCTTGAATTGCTGCGAAAGCATCGCATCGAGGAAAATCCACACATCCGCCAAGGGGTCCAGCTCGAATTCCTTGACCATCAGGCGGTCGCGCCGGGCAGTGCTCAACCAGTGGATGCGGTTGAGCGGGTCGCCATGGAGATATTCCCGCACGCCGGCAGCATTGGGCGTCACCTGATGCGTGCGCCGGCGCAGCGCTTCACCGCCTGGCAAAAGTCCGGGAGGATTGGGGAAATTGCGCACATCCACCATCATCGGATAAACCAGCAGCGTCTCTTGCGAGGGAATCTTCAAGGTAGCCGGGAAAATGCCAAAGATATCACCGGCTGACAGCGTGGTTGGACCCAAAGAAAAAACGCCCCGCTGCATCAGGCGCGTGCGCGCCAGATAGGAGCGTCCCTGTTTGCCAGCAATCATGGTCAGGACGCGCGAACCTTCCGAGCCTGGCAGGTTGGATTCATCGCGCACTTCGAGCCATAGCCTGGGAATGCGCGTGAGATTTTGCAGATCAAAGCGTTCCTCGAAGATCTGTCCTACCTGGGCGCGCAAGGCGCGCGCCGAGCGCACCAGGCGGATGCCGCGCACAGATATCAATGACCAAAGCCAGCTCCCGACAAATAGAAAACACCAAAGATAAGTGAGCCGGTAATATAACCGGTTGCCTGTCGAGACGCCGATAATAAAACTGACGACCAGCAGGATCAGAATCACCCGCTGTGAATGATTCATAGCTTATGAGCCCCTCAAGTCGCCTCCTGGAACAGGCACTTTACTCATCACATCCTGTAAGACGTTCTCGGAGGATAAATCACGCAGGCGGGCTGCTGGACCTAAGATCACGCGGTGAGATAAGGTTGGAATGACCAACGCCTTGATGTCATCCGGCAGGACGTAATCGCGCCCTTGAATGGCAGCGCGCGCCTGACCGGTACGGAAGAGCGCCAGGCTGCCACGCGGGCTGGCGCCCAGGTAAACATCGGGGTGCTGGCGCGTCTGGCGGGTCAGTTCGACCAGGTACCGCTTAACCGCAGGCGCAACGTACACCTGCTTGACCATCTCCTGCGCAACCTCCAATTCGCCCGAAGTCACCACCTGCCCCAGCTCGGTGATCGGATGACGGAATTGCTGCCGGTCGAGGATGTTGATCTCATCTTCCAGCATGGGGTATCCCAACTGCAGGCGAACCAGGAAACGATCGAGCTGCGCTTCAGGCAGGGGGAAAGTCCCTTCATATTCAATCGGATTTTGGGTCGCCAGCACGATAAACGGCTTGGGCAAATAATGCGTGGTGCCGTCCACCGTCACCTGCCGTTCCTCCATCGCCTCCAATAAGGCTGCCTGGGTCTTGGGTGTTGCCCGATTGATCTCATCAGACAAGACAACCTGTGACATGATGGGACCGGGTCGAAATTCGAACTGGCGGTTCGCCTGGTTATAAATCGAAACCCCGGTCACATCGCTGGGCAGCATATCCGGCGTGAACTGAATGCGGCTGAAGGTACACCCCAGGGAAAGCGCCAGGCTGCGCGCCAGGACGGTTTTACCAACGCCAGGCACATCCTCAATCAATAAGTGACCCTGACAGAGCAATGAAATAATTGCCAACTCCACAGCGTTGCGTTTCCCCACGATAACCTTTTCGATATTCGTTGCCACTTTGTCGGCAAACTGCTTGATCAAATCCATAAGAATCCTTTCGAGCTGAAAGACATGTAAAAAAGCGCCTGACCAGGCGAACCGCAAAGAATGTTATCACACTTTTTTAGGGTTTCACCTTTAACCTTACCCAACATTAATCCGAAAAGTTCATTATATAATACGTCATCCCTTGACATTTGGATGGCGACGCATGGTAAAAGCGAAGATCATCTTGAATCCCTATGCCCGGCGCTGGACCGCCAAACAGCGCATTCCCGAAGTCAAGGCAGCCTTACAGGCTGCCGGCGTCGAATTCGACCTGTCGCTCAGCGAGGCGCCCGGTCATGCTATCGACCTGGCGGAAGAGGCTGCGTATAAAGGGTTCGATCTGGTGGTTGCCGCCGGGGGCGACGGCACCATCAGTGAGGTTGTCAACGGTTTGTGCCGCGCCTATCGCGTGCAGGATGGGGGATGCATTCAGATGCCTTTGGGCGTATTGCCGCTCGGATCTGCCAACGACCTGGTCGTGAACCTGGGATTGCCCAGAGATCTCAAAGGAGCGGCGGCGATCCTGCCGGCTGCCAGGCAGCGCTGGATCGACCTGGGTCATCTCCGCTATCTGAAGGTCAACGCTGGCGCAGGCGAATGGGGAGAATGCTTTTTCGACAACAATTCTGCCATCGGCTTGGAGCCGAGCATCACCCTGATTCAGCAGGAAATTACCTGGCTGCACGGGACGTTGCGATACCTGTTAGCCACATTGATTGGAATTGCCCGCAACCCTACCTGGCAGCTTCAATTAGAGTGGGAAGGAGGCGCCTACCAGGGCAACAGCACCCTGGTCACCGTTGGCAATAACCCCCTGACCGGCGGGTTGTTCTACATGACCCCTCACGCAGATCCTGCAGATGGCAAACTGACCTTCGTCCATGGCTACATGAAAGGGAGACCCCAAATTCTGAAACTGCTGCCGCGTACCATGAAACCCGGCGCCGGTAGTTACGTTGAGCATCCCAGCATTCATGAAGCGCATACCACCTGGCTCAAGATTGTTCTTGAAAATCCAACCCCCGTCCATGCCGATGGCGAAATTCAATCCAGGGCGGTGAAAGCGGTAGAATACCGCCTCTTTCCAGCCTGCCTGCCGGTCATTATCCCTTGAGTAATTTGTGAACCTCTATCCTGCCTGGCTGCGCCACCTTTTGCGGCTCTTTTTCAAGCTGCTCTATCACCAGTTTGCCTGGTCCTATGACTGGGTTGCCGCAACCGTCTCCCTGGGAAGCTGGAAGAAATGGGTTACTTCAGTCATCCCTTTTCTGGACGCCCAGAAAATTTTGGAGCTGGGGCATGGTCCGGGTCACTTACAAGCCGAATTATTGCGGCAAGGGCGCTTTTGCGTGGGCATTGATGCCAGCCCTCAAATGAGCCGGCTGGCATCTCGAAACCTGACCCGTCAAGGGCTATCGCCGCGCCTGGTCACCGCTTTGGGACAGCAATTACCCTTTCCGTCAGGCAGCTTCGAATGCCTGGCAGCCACCTTCCCAACGGAATATATCGCCGATCCGGCGACCCTGGCGGAGATTCACCGCGTGCTGACGGATGGCGGTAAAGCCGTAATCCTATTGCTGGCATGGATCACCGGCAAAAGCCCGCTTCACCGCGCCTTGAGCTGGCTCTACCGCTTCACGGGTCAAACCTTCGAGTGGGATGACCGTTATTTGGCACCTCTTAGAAATGCAGGATTCCAGCCTCATTCGGAAGTGGTTTCCGCAGAGAACAGCACCCTGCTGGTGATCGTGCTCGAAAAAATTCCTGTTCAATTTCCCCAAAATTCGCCCAAGTTGTTGTAGAATTGGCGATATGGAAGTCCAGATTGCAGTGGCAAAGATCAACAAATACGCCTCTTCGGAAAGCGGCGATACCGTAGAGGTCATCGAGCGTCCTAATGGCGGCTTATCCGTCGTCATGGCAGATGGGCAAAGCTCGGGACGCGGCGCAAAATGGATTTCGACCCTGGTTGTGCGCAAGGTGATTGCCCTGCTGTCTGAAGGGGTGCGCGATGGCGCCGCCGCCAGGGCAGCTTCGGATTACCTGTACACCGACCGTAAAGGGAAGGTGTCTTCGACGCTCAACATCTTTTCGGCGGATCTTCAAACCGGCACACTGGTGATCACGCGCAACAACCCGGCGCCGGTGCTGCTGGCAATAGGGGAGCAGGTCAAAAGCCTATCAGAAGAATCACAACCGATCGGGTTGCACCGCGATACCCGACCTGTGATTTGTGAACTTCCCCTGGAACCTAACCTGACCGCCGTAATGTACACCGACGGGCTGGTCCATGCCGGCTCGCGCAGCGGGGAAAAAATGGAAATCGAGACCTGCTTGATGTCCTTCTGCGAGGAAGAGGATGCCTCTCCCCAGATGATCGCCGACTCTTTGCTGGAACAAGCCGTCAAGCTGGACCAGGGGCGCCCAGTGGATGACATCAGCATCGTGGTCTTGCGCGTTGCCCGCCGACAGGGAGATCTCATCCGCAGGATGACTGTGCGCCTGCCCTTTGAGTGATGAAACCCCATCGAAAAATAACGGCAACTCTGCGCAAGATACGCGCCGGCATTCGCGATACCTGGCTGCTCTTGCGCCAGTTTGGCTTACCGCTCCTTGCCTTCCTTATTTCGATCATTGGCGGCGGTTTACTTTACTATTCCCTGTCACGTTACGCCAACAAGCCGGTGCAAAATCCCCTGGAGTCCATTTACACCGTCTTACTTCTGACCTTCTTACAAACCAACGATGACTTTCCCAAGGAATGGTACCTGGAAGTCTTTTTCTTCATCATGCCGTTGATTGGACTGGTGATCATTTCTCAGGGTGTGACGGAATTTGCCCTGATGTTGTTCAACCGCCGGGCGCGCGGGAAGGAATGGGAGACAGCCGTGGCTTCGACTTTCAATAAACATCATATCGTGATTGGCTTGGGTCACCTGGGTTACCGCGTCGTGCGTAACTTGCACGAGATGAATCAGGATGTCGTGGTGATTGAAGCGAACCCTTCAGCAGACCTGGTGGCAAATATCAAGCGCATGGGCATTCCGGTGATCGAGGACGACGCCTCGCGGGAGGCGGCATTGATCGCCGCTGGTGTGCATAAAGCCCGCTCAGTGGTGCTTTGCACTCAAAACGACAGCCTGAACCTCCAGGTGGCATTGAAGGCGCGGCGCATGAATAAAAACGTGCGCGTGGTGGTGCGCATCTTCGATGACGATTTTGCCCAGTCGCTGCACGATCAGTTTGGCTTCATTGCTTTCAGCGCAACGAATATGGCAGCGCCGGCTTTTGCTGCCTCGGCGGCGGGCGTCGAGATGACGAACCCGATCACCATCGAAGGCGAGACGATGAGCCTGGCGCGCCTGGAAATTGGCGAATCATCCCCCCTCGCCAGCTTCTGCGTTGGCGACCTGGAGAAACGGTTCAACGTGAGCGTTGTTTTGCTGCGCCGCAATCGCGAGACGGACCTGCACCCGGCGGCTGAAATGCACCTGCAGGCTGGCGATTCGATCGCCGTCCTGGGAGGTCCCACCGAAATCAGTTACCTGGTGCGCGAGAATACTTCGTAAAGCATGGCAGATACGCGCAAGATCGGCTTGGTCGGTCCCTGCGGGGCTGGCAAAACCACCCTGGCAGCGGGGTTACAACAACAAGGCTTTCAGGTGCGCGCCATTGCCCAGGAGCACTCCTATGTGCCAAGCATGTGGAAGCGCCTAACCAACCCAGATATCTTGATCTATCTGGAAGTTTCCTTCGAAAACACGGTCAAGCGCAGGAAGCTGGATTGGACGCCAGACGAATATCAAGAGCAACTCCGCCGTTTGAGCCACGCCAGGCAGCACGCTGACCTGATCATTCCGACCGATCATCTCACCATTGAGCAAGTGTTGGAAGCTGCGCTGAAATTCCTGAATCAGGAATTAGGTAAGAAAGGTAAGGCAGTGGTATAATGCTCATCTGCCAGCGACTGGATGGGATGCCAGCTCGGCTGGCATTTGCTTGATTGCCGGAGGCAGTAAGAAAAGATGAAACGATATCGCACTCTAATCTTCATTGCGCTCATCGTCGTCCTTGCAGCGCTGATCAACATTCCCAACAACCCGGGAATCAAGATCGGCAGCTATGAGCGCCCAATCAAAACTCATCTGGGACTGGACCTGGTCGGTGGTGTGCAGGTGTTGCTGGAGGCTGACCTGCCCGAAACCACCGAGGTAAGCAGCGAAGCCATGTCCACCGCCCGCCAGATCGTCGAAAGCCGTGTGAACGGACTGGGAGTGAGCGAAACCAACGTGCAGCGGGTTGGCGACCGCCGCATTGTCGTCGAGCTTCCTGGCATCGAAGATCCAGAACAGGCAATCGCCACAGTGAAAAGCACGGGCTTGTTGGAATTTGTGGATATGTCCGGCATCACCCAGCAAGAAGCGCTGACCCTGGAAGGGCAAGTCATCAAGACGGATTATGGACTGGAAGGCGCCACGACGCCCATCAGTCCCACCGGCGAGAGCCAGGCGCCAGTCAGTCTCACCGAACGCGTCTGGCATACAGCCCTGACCGGCGCCGACCTCAAGACGGCGACCGTCAGCACCACCAGCACGGGAAAATACGAAGTCGCCATCACTTTCACTGAGGAAGGCGGGAAGAAATTTGCCGAGTTCACCGGTCAACACGTTGGCGATGTGCTGGCTATCGTTCTGGATAAGGTCGTCATCTCCGTCCCTACCATCCAGGACAGAATCGAGGAAGGTCGCGGGGTAATTACCGGCAACTTCACCTACGACACCGCCAACCAACTGGCGATTCAACTCCGCTACGGCGCCTTGCCTATCCCGCTCAAAGTGGTAGAAACACGTACGATTGGACCTTCGTTGGGACAAGACTCGCTGCAAAAGAGCCTGATTGCTGGCGCGATTGGAGCAGCCATCGTGATATTGTTCATGGGCTTGTACTACCGCCTGCCCGGCTTGATTGCCATTGTGGCAATCTTGATCTATGCCCTCATCACCTTTGCACTGTATCGTTTCATCCCCGTCACCCTCACGCTGCCCGGCATCGCTGGCTTCTTGTTGAGCACCGGCAGCGCGCTGGACGCCAACATCCTGATCTTTGAACGCCTCAAAGAAGAACTGCGCAGCGGCAAGCGCCTTCAGCAGGCAATCGACCAGGGCTGGCAGCGCGCCTGGCCTTCGATCCGTGACTCGAACATTGCCACCCTGCTCACCTGCTTTGTCCTGGCAATCTTCGGCAGCCAATCTGGCGCAACAATCGTGATTGGTTTTGCTTTCACGCTGGCAGTCGGCGTTTTTGTCAGCCTATTTACCGCCATCACCGTGACGCGTACACTTCTGAACCTGGTTCTGGGTTCTATTAAACCTGTCGATCCCAGCCAGCCGCTTGACCTGGCAAAATGGTTCGGCATTTGAGGTAAGAGCATGAATATCCTAGGAAAACGCTATCTGTTCTTTGCCATCTCCCTGGCGATCATCATCCCTGGCATGATCTTGACGGCTATGGGCTTGCCCCTGGCAATCGATTTCACCGGCGGCAGCCTGCTGGAAATACGCTTTGCTTCGGGAAATATCCCCCCTGCAGCAGAAGTGGTGGCTCTATTCAATGAGATGGGGGTCAAAGACGCCACCGTTCAGCCCACCAGCCAGGATACCCTGCTGGCGCGGTTTTCTTTCATGGAAGATATTGATGACGCCACTCGGGCGCAGATCACCTCTGGAGCGGTTTTTGCCCAGCGGTTCAACGACGAAGTAACCGTGCTGCGCTTCGACAGCGTGGGCGCCTCGGTGGGCAAGGAAGTGGCAGGGCGCGCGGCAATCGCCGTGGGCATCGCCGCTGCCATCGTGATCATTTTCATTGCCTATTCCTTCCGTGGTTTATCGCACGCTTTCCGCTACGGCGTGTGCGCCATTATCGCCATGATTCATGACGTTGCCATCGTCGTCAGTTTGGGCGCTATCGGCGGACGTCTGTTCGGCTGGCAAATCGATGCTTTATTCCTGACCGCGCTGCTGACCGTGATTGGTTTTTCCGTGCAGGATAAAATTGTGGTGTTCGACCGCATTCGGGAAAACTCGAACCTTTACCGCAAGCTGAATTTCGAAACGCTGGTCAACCACTCGATCATCCAGTCGCTGCAGCGTTCCATCAATACGCAATTGATGACCGTTGAGTTCATGCTGCTGGCGCTTGCCTTGTTCGGCGGAGTGACGCTGCGCGAATTCGCCATCATCCTGCTGGTCGGCTTGTTCAGCGGCACCTATTCATCCATTTTTATTGCTGCATCGATCCTGGTGGTATGGGAAAACCAGGAATGGAAGAAATGGTTTCGCCGGGGCGGTGCCACGCCAGCGCCGGCATAAAGAGGTATTACCATAAGCCGCATCAAACGCCTGGCGCTTCTCCTGGCAGCCTTCATGGCGCTCTGCGCGCCGGTTGAGCCTGCCCGCGCCGAAGAGCTCGTTTGCGGAACTATCTCGGCAAATACAACCTGGGTCTCCAGCACGGTCTATGTGATCGACTGCAAAGTGGTCATCAGCGTTGGCGTCACCCTGACCCTCCAGGCGGGCGTCGTGGTCAAGTTTAAGAGCCAGACTCACCTGGAGATTAAGGGAAACCTCCTCTCACAGGGCACTGCACTGAACCGCGTGGTCTTCACCGCCTTGGAAGATGACCTTCATGGCGGCGATACCAACGGCGACGGCAGTGCAACGACGCCTTCGCCTGGCTCCTGGAATGGCATCCACCTGCTCAACAGCGCAGCCGCCCTGCAGTACAGCATCGTCCTTTACGCCACGAACGGCGTCAATGTTGGCGATGGCATCAGTTCGGACATTTCACACAATGTCTTTCGCCACAACCAGGCAGGGATAAATGTAGCCAACGCGCTGCCAGCCATCCATCATAACGACTTCGAGGCGAACACATCGTATGCCATTCTGAAGATGTCTCCGCCGCTCGTAAGCGCTGAAGACAACTACTGGGGAGCTCCCACAGGTCCCTATCACCCCCTGTCAAATCCCCACGGCGAAGGCGACCCGGTCAGCGACTACGTCGACTTCCAGCCTTACCTCCTCATGACGGCTGATAAACCGGTGCGGTCGCAGGTGTATCTGCCCCAACTCCAAGTTGCACTCCCATGAAGATTAGAACAAGCTCTGCAGCGCCTGGCGCAAGAAAATCAAAATGACGGCGCCAGCGACGAGAAAAGGTCCGTAAGGCAGGGCAGCAAAACGGTTATATCGGCGCAATATCAGCATAACGAGGATGACTATCAAGCTGACCAGCCCGCCCAGGAAGACGGCGAGCATTAACCCACCCAGGATGCCCGGATAACCCAACAGCAAACCGATCACACCGCCCAGGTTGACATCGCCAAAGCCCAAGGCAACATCATCCACCGCCTCGCCCCGCCTGCGGGAAGCCAGCTTCAGCCACAGCGCTCCCAGCCCATGCAGCGCCAGCATCACGCCAAACCCCACCGCGCCGCCCAACAACGTATCCCAAAAACCATGCAGGTAAGCGCCCAGCGCCAGGCACATGACCGCGCCAAACAGGCTGACCGGGTGCAGGATCAGGCGATATTCCATATCGATCACCACCACAACGCCAAAATAAGCGAGCAGCAGCAGCCCGCCCCAAAAGCCCAGATGTTCGACCGGCTGGCGCCACAGCAGGATGGCGAGGATGATGAAAACCGCTTCCACCAGCCAGGCGCGCCAGCCTCGCCGCCTGCCGCAAGATGGACAGCGCCGAGGCAAGAACAGGTAATTGATCCAGGGAATGGGCTTTTGACAGGTTTCGGAAGCGCAGAAAGGATGAACCAGGCGGCGGCGCCAGGGCAGCACATCAGAAAGATAATTGACCAGGGCGCCAACACCCCATCCAATCAGCGCCGAAAAGAAAGCAGGCATGCGGCGATTATAGCAGAGAACGTCAAATGGGGTAAAATTCAACTGCGCCGCGCCAATTCTGACATCGAGGAGAAGAAAGATACCCTATCCATGAGTAGAGGAGATCTTTGAGATGGATAAATTCATCATTCAGGGCGGCACGCCGCTTCAAGGCGAGGTCACGCCTTCGGGAAATAAGAACGCAGCCTTGCCTTTGCTGGCAGCCTGCCTGCTCACCGAAGAGCCGGTCATCCTTCACAATGTCCCCGACATCCGTGATGTTCATACCATGCGCGCCCTGCTGACCAGCCTGGGGGTGGATGTCCAGCCTGTTGGGAATCACTCGTTTCGCATCCAAGCCAGTCAGGTGCGCCCGGCGGACCTTGACCCAGAATTATGCCGCCGCATCCGCGCTTCGATCTTGCTCGCCGGTCCCATGATGGCGCGGACGGGCGAATTGCGCCTGCCGCCCCCCGGCGGCGATGTCATCGGCAGGAGGCGAATCGACACCCATTTCCTGGCGCTCGAGGCGTTGAAAGCCCAGGTCGATTATGACCGCAGCAGCCGGATCTTTCACCTGCAGGCTTCCAGACTGCAAGGGGCAGATATCCTGCTCGATGAAGCCAGCGTCACCGCGACTGAAAATGCCATCATGGCAGCAGTCAGGGCGCGCGGCTACACCATCCTGCGAAACGCCGCCTCTGAACCCCACGTTCAGGAATTGTGCCATTTCTTGAACCGACTCGGGGCGCGCATCGAGAATATCGGCTCCAACACGCTGCACATCCAGGGAGTGCCCCGGCTGCGCGGCGGGGAATTCACCATCGGACCCGATTACCTGGAAGTGGTCAGCTTCATCGGGGCTGCCGTGGTCACGCGGGGAAGCATCCGCATCCGCCAGGCAGGTCCTCAATACCTGGACATGGTGCGCATGGTCTTCAACCGCCTGGGAGTCGACTGGGCAGTGGAAGGCGAGGATATCGTCGTTCCAGAAAAACAAGAGCTGGTTATCAAAACCGACCTGGGCGATGCCATCCCCTCTATCACGGTGATGCCCTGGCCTGCCTTCCCCAGCGACCTGGGCAGCATCGCCATCACCGTCGCCACCCAGTCACGCGGCAGCGCCTTGTTCCATGACTGGATGTATCCCAGCCGAATGTACTTCACCGATAAACTGGTGAGCATGGGGGCACAGATTGTGCTTTGCGATCCCCATCGCTGCATCGTCCAGGGACCTACCCAGCTTTACGGCGAAGTGCTCGAAAGCCCCGATATCCGCGCCGGGATGGCGCTGGTGATTGCTGCCTTAGCTGCCGAGGGACAATCCATCATCCGCAACGTAGGTCAAATCGACCGCGGTTATGAGCGCATCGATGAAAAATTGCGCAGCCTGGGCGCTAAGATCGAGCGACAGAGCGACGGATAAGCCTGCACGATTTCTGGATGTGAACGCGTAAGGCAGGCATAAAGCAAAAAGCCAGCCGGCGACTTGACCGGCTGGCATCGAATTAGAGCAAACGGGAAATTAAATGGCAGGCGGTTTGGCAGCGACCTCGACCAATTGCGCCACGGCAGTCCGCAACACGGCTTCGCCGCGAAAGCCAACCTGAGTATGCAGCACTTTGCCATTCGCCACGAAAAGCAGCGTGGGAATGCCCTGGACGCCGTATTTCATCGCCCACTCGGAATTCTCATCCGTATTGACCTTGGCAACAATCAACTTGCCGGCGTACTCCTTCGCCAGCTTTTCAAGCACAGGGGCGATCATCTTGCAAGGACCACACCAGGGCGCCCAAAAATCGACCACAACCGGGATTGGAGATTGCAATACGGTCTTTTCAAACGCGGCGTCTGTGACATGGATTGGTTCTGAAATCATTCGGACTCCTTTTTGAAGATAATTAATGGGTCAAATTGGCTGTTGACCTTCCTGCCCTGCTCATCCTGCGGCTTCTGGCGGTAGGACACGATAGGTGAATTCAATGTTCGTCGCCGGTTCCAGCATCGCGCTTACCGAACAATACTTCTCTCGCGAGAGCTGTATAGCGCGCTCAACAGTTTGCAAATCCAAGCCGCTGCCCCAGAGCAAGTATTCTACCTCAATTTGAGTGTAGATTCTAGGATGTTCCTGGCGGCGTTTTCCGCGCACGCGCACCTGAAACGCCTGCAGAGGCTGGCGCGCCTTTTGCAGGATCGAGGCGACATCCGAACCGGTGCATCCTGCCAGGCTGGCAAGCAGCAGTTCCATCGGCGAGAGAGCCGGTTGACCATCCATCGAACCCATTTGGACGCAGCCCCCGGCAGCGTTGCTGGCTACGAACGCCGTATCCTGCAGCCACTCTGCATTGATTTCCCTCCAATCATCCACCTTGCGCCTCCAATATCACCGTTATTCAGGGATTTACTTTTCTTCGATAAGATATTATAGCCGATGACTGGCGAGCGGGGTTTAGAAAATGCTGAAGAAAAAGACAGCTTGGCTTTCCCCGGCAATGCCCGGACTGGAATCCCTTACGGTATAATCAAGGAGAATGAGTCCCGGCATCTCTGCAATTCAAACCAGCAGTTATCAGGTCTACACGCCTGTTTTCGAAGGTCCTCTTGACCTTCTATTGCAGCTCATCGAGCGCGCCGAGCTGGATATTACCAGCCTGGCGCTGGCGCAGGTGACCGACCAATACCTGGAGCACCTGCGCCATCTCCAGGACCGCTCTGCGGAAGAAGTATCAGCCTTCCTGGTCATCGCTGCCCGCCTGCTGCAAATCAAATCCGAAGCGCTGCTGCCGCGTCCGCCGCGCCGCGAACCTGGCGAAGAGGACCCCGGCGAAGCGCTGGCGCAGCAACTGCTGCTCTACAAGCGCTTCCGCCAGGCAGCGGATCTGCTGGCAAAACGGGAAGCCGCCGGGCTGAGGGGTTATCTCCGCCTGGCAAAGCCGCCGAAACTGGAGGGCGTGCTGGATTTGAGCGGAGTAACGGTCGAAGACCTGGCGCAGGCGCTCCTGCAGCTCAATGCCCAGGAAAACCAGCGGCTGCCCCTGAGCAGCCTGGTGAAACCTCCTCGCGTGACCATCCGCGAGAAGATCATGCTCATTGCACAAAAATTATCGCAGCGGCGCGTCACAACTTTCCAGAGCCTGGTAGATGCCTACCGCACCCGGCTGGATGTCGTTGTAACGTTCCTGGCGCTTCTCGAACTGGTCAAACGACACTTCGTCCTGGCGCGCCAGGAGGCATTGTTTGGAGAAATCGCCATCGAGGCAACCGATTCGTGGAATCAAGATGAAGAGTTCGAGCTGGAATTCGGAGAATAAGGGCGCACGGGCTTTTCCTGCTTTGGGTTATAATCATATCGAAAGGATCGTAAAGGGATGACCGATCAATACTTTTACCCGAACATCTGGGGGCGCAGCATCCTGACCTCAGCAGAAAGCATCCTGGGGGTGAACGGGGTGAACGCTCTGCTCAACTTGGCAGGTCTTTCGATGTACATCGGAAATTACCCGCCGGATACGATCGAAAAGAAATTCCCATTTTCACATGTCGCCCGTTTGCAGCAGGCGCTGTATGACATGTACGGCTCACGCGGCGCCCGGGTGTTTGCCACCCGCGGCGGCGAGCAAACCTTTCAACACAGCCTGAACAAATACGACAAAGTGCAAAAAGCCGCCCAGGCTGCGATGAGCATCGGCACGCCCGAAGTCCGCCACCGCATCGGCTTGCAGTTCTTCGCCAAGTTTTTCAACCTGGTCAGCGACCAGGTCGTTCGCATCGAAGAAGACGAAACTCACTGGTATTGGGTGATCGAGCGCTGTCCGATGTGCTGGGAGCGAACTTCCAATGAACCCATTTGCCACCTGGGGGTAGGCGTGCTCAACGCAGCCTCCACCTGGGCAACAGGCGGACTGAAATTCCGCATCCAAGAGATCGAATGCAAAGGCATGGGCGCGCAAAATTGTATCTATGCCCTGGATAAACAATACCTCTTGCCCACTTAGCCTGGTTCTTATTGGTTCTCTTTATTGGTTCCAGTTGTAAGGTAAATTCTTGACCAATCGCTTAGCAACCGAAAATTCTCCTTATCTCTTGCAGCACCAGGACAACCCCGTTGACTGGTACCCCTGGGGCGCTGAGGCGCTGGAAAAAGCGCGCCGCGAAGACAAACCCATCTTCCTGAGCATCGGGTATGCTGCCTGCCATTGGTGCCACGTGATGGCGCATGAATCCTTCGAGGACGCAGAAACAGCGAACCTGATGAACCAGCACTTCGTCAACATCAAAGTTGACCGCGAGCAGCGCCCAGACATCGACAGCATCTACATGAACGCTGTCGTCGCCATGACCGGCAGCGGAGGGTGGCCTCTGAGCGTCTTTCTGACGCCCGAGGGCAAGCCTTTCTTCGGCGGCACCTATTTCCCGCCGGTGCGCCGCTATAACATGCCCTCTTTTCGCGAGGTGCTGCTCAGCGTCGCCCGGGTGTGGCAGGAAGACCGGGAACAAATCCTGTCCTCGAGCGAAAAGATCGCCCAACACCTGCTGCAAGCTTCCAGCCTGCCGGGCAGCCCTGAACCACTGGCTGAGGAAACGCTCGAAAAGGCGGCGTTCACCCTGGCGCAGAATTACGATTGGAAAAACGGCGGCTGGGGCGCAGCGCCGAAATTCCCACAGCCGATGGCAATCGAGTTCCTGCTGCGTCGCGCTGCGCTGGGCGACAAGCTGGCGCGGGATGTAGCCGTCCATGCACTCCAGGCAATGGCTCGCGGCGGTATGTACGACGTGGTCGGCGGCGGCTTTGCCCGCTATTCGACCGATGAACGCTGGCTGGTGCCGCACTTCGAGAAGATGCTCTACGATAACGCCCAACTGGCGCTGGTTTACCTGTACGGTTACCTGGTCAGCCGGGACGCTGCCGCTCAAAACCCCGAGGATGCCCATGACCTGGCGAGGCAGGCGGAAGCCTTCCGCCGCGTCTGCGAGGCGACTCTCGATTTTGTCCTGCGCGAGATGACGCATCCCCAGGGCGGCTTTTACGCCAGCCTGGATGCCGATTCGGAGGGCGAAGAGGGAAAATACTACCTTTGGACGCCGGATGAAATCCGCAAGGCTTTCGCCGAAGCCAACTCTGACCAAAACGGTGAGCTGGTGCCATCCCTAACTTCGGACTATGAGTTTTTCTCGCTCGCCTATGATCTCTCAGAACATGGCAATTTCGAAGGCAGAATCGTGCTGCAGCGCAAACTGGATGATGAAGCTCTGGCTCAGCGCTTGGCTGTCCCAATCGAAAGCGTCTCCGACCGCCTCTCCAGGCTGCACGCCCGTTTGCTGGCGGCGCGCCAACGGCGCGTTCGACCTGGAACGGACGACAAGGCGCTGACATCCTGGAACGCGCTGATGCTCAGGGCGTTTGCCGAGGCAGCGCGTTACCTGAAACGAGAGGATTACCTGGAAGTCGCCAGGCGAAACGCCGATTTCCTATTGACCGAACTTACAAAGGAAGGTCGGCTGCTGCGCGCCTGGCGGGATGGCAAAGCCAGCCACCTGGCATACCTGGAAGATTACGCCGCTCTCATCCTGGGGCTGCTGGCGCTATACCAATCTGACCCAAACCCGCGTTGGTTCCGCCAGGCGAGATGGCTGGCAGAAGAGATGCTTCGCCTCTTCTATGACCCCCAGCAAGGCTTTTTCGATACCGGCAGCGACGCCGAGCGGCTCTATACCCGCCCCAGGGATATCCAGGATAACGCCACGCCTTCTGGCAGCGCGCTGGCTGCCCTGGCGCTGCTGCAACTGGCAACCTTCACCGGAAGAGGCGATTGGCGAGAGCTGGCTGAAAGGATATCAGGAGAGATGCAAGCGCTGGCTAAGCGATATCCAACTGCGTTTAGCTGCTGGCTGACCGCCATCGATTATGCCCTGGCAAGCGTCAAGGAGGTTGCCATCCTGGGCGCTGCGGACGACCCAATCCGGCAGGAGATGATTGCCGTGCTATGGAGCGCTTTTCGCCCCCACCTGGCAGCAGCAATCTCCGACTACCCGCCTCAGGAAGGCTGCCCCGAACTGCTCAGCGGGCGACCGTTATCCTCAGGCAAGGCGACCGCTTACGTGTGCCATAATTTCACCTGCAAGCAGCCGGTCGCCAGCGCTGAGGCGCTGACAGCCCTCTTGTAAACTGTTCGACTCGCCCACGCGTTATGCCAGCGTCAGCGACACCGGGCAGTGATCCGAGCCCATCACCTCGTCGTGGATGATCACATCCTGAACCCTGGACGCCAGGGAGGTCGAGACCAGAAAATAATCCAGTCGCCAGCCCACGTTTCTGCGGCGGGCGTTGGTAATATACGTCCACCAGGTGTACTGCACCCGCTCAGGGTTCATTTCCCTCCAGATATCGACAAAGCCATGTTCCAGGTAGTAGTCGATCCATACGCGCTCCTCCGGCAGGAAGCCGGAAGTCGTTTCGTTTTCCTTGGGATTTGCCAGGTCGATCTCCCGATGGGCGGTATTGAAATCGCCGGTGAGGATGATCTGTTCACCGGCGGCATGCAGCCGGTCGCACTGTTCCAGCAGATATGCGTAGAAACGCAGCTTGTAGTCCACGCGTTCCTGCCCTCGCTGACCATTGGGGAAGTAGATGTTATACAGCCAGAACCCTGCTTCATCCCCTGCTGCGCCGTGCCGGCTGCGAATGACCCTGCCTTCGTGATCGAACTCAGGATGTCCCAGTCCATAGACGACCTCATCAGCAGGCTGCTTTGCCAGCGTCGCTACCCCGCTGTAACCTGGGCGGTGCGCCGGATTCCAGTAAATGACCGGGTAAGCCGCCAGTTTCGCCTGTTGCGCGGGGGTGAGTTGTTCAGGACGGGCTTTGATCTCTTGCAAGCAAACCACATCAGCAGTCTGGCTTAACGCCCAATCCACTGCGCCCTTCTCGATGACGGCGCGCAGCCCGTTGATATTCCAGGTGATGATTTTCATCTCACATTAAGTCGGCTATCAGCTCCACCGGCACCACTGCCGCCCCGACGATTCCAGGACCGGTGTGAACCCCCAGGACGGGCGAAATGCGCAGGACCTCCAGGCGGGCAATGTTCAGCTTCTGGCGAAGCAAATTTGCCAGCGCCTCAGCCTGATCATTGAATTGACCGTGCATCACCGAAACCCACACGGCGGTTGAACCATACCGCTCTGCCAGGTAATCGGCAATGCTGTTTAAAGCTTTGGGCAGAGTACGTTCTTTTCCAAGTGTAGTGTACTTGCCATCCGCGCGGTCAACGTGAATGATGGGTTTGATGTTCAGCAGCGCGCCAGCCAGCGCCTGCACCCTGCCGATGCGACCGCCCTTTGCCAGATAGGCAAGCGTTTCCAGTGTATAAACCACCTCGGTTCCCTGGCGGATATGTTCCAGGCGTTCTCGAATGAACTCCTTGCTCTTTCCAGCGCGTGCCGCCAGCGCAGCCGCCAGCACCTGGAAGCGCTGCCCGCCAGACAGGGTGAGCGTATCGATGTGCTCAACCAGGTGGTGCACCTTTTCCTGAGCGCCAAGCCGGGCAGATTGCAGCGTCCCGCTTAGACCTGATGAAATGTGAATCGAGAGTATTTCCTCTTTCATCTCAGCCAGTTTATGATAAAGCTCAGTAAAAATCCCTGCAGAAGGCTGCGAGGTGGAGGGAATGTGAGGCCACATGGACTTCAAGCGCGAATAAAAGTCATCGCGACTGATCTCTTCTGAACTGACGCTTCCGTCTGGGAATTCGATTTGCAGCGGCGCAACAATGATGCCCAATTCCTCAATTTCTTCGGGCGTGAGGTCCGCCGCGCTATCGGTAACGATCTTCATGTTTTCTATCTCCTTTGGCAAACTGATTAATTATACCTGAAAGTCCCGATTTATGTTAAAATTCCCTCTCGTTATGAAGACAATCGTCCCGTCCGTCAAAGGCACCCGAGATTTTTACCCTGAGGAGATGGTTGCGCGCGCCTGGCTGTACCAGAAAATGCGCCAGGTATCCGAATCTTTCGGTTACCAGGAATATGAAGCCCCTTTGCTGGAAACCATCGAGCTTTATGCCGCCAAATCTGGCGAAGAACTGGTCAACCAGCAGTCCTTTGTGTTCTCTGACCGAGGCGGCGATCTGATTACCCTGCGCCCCGAAATGACCCCCTCGCTGGCGCGCATGGTCGCCCAGCGTCAGAAACAGCTCGTTTTCCCGCTGCGCTGGTGGTCGTGGGGACCTTTTTGGCGGTATGAAAAGCCCCAAAAAGGTCGGACGCGGGAATTCTTCCAATGGAATATTGACTTGATCGGTCCTGACTCGCCGGAAGCGGACGCCGAGATGATCGCCATCGCGGCTACGTTTTTCAAGACTCTGGGCTTGACTGCTTCAGACGTCGTCATCCAGATCAACGACCGGGCGCTGATCAACGAAGAACTGGCAGGACTTGACGTACCAGTCGAAAAGCGTCCTGACGTGTTAACGCTCATCGACCGCAAATCCAAGATGGCGCCAGTTGAATGGGACGCTTATGCGTTGGAAGTTGGCTTGTCCAATGGACAGCTCGACAGACTGAAAGCGATCCTGGCGAACAACGAATTATGGAAGAAATCGCCGCGGCTGATTGCGATTTTCAAGGCGTTGGAGGCGATGGGCTTTCAGGAATATGTGCGGTATGACTCAGGCGTCATCCGCGGCTTGCTGTATTACACCAGCACGGTTTTCGAAGCCTTCGACCTGAGCGGCGATGTCAAGCGTTCGATCCTCGGCGGCGGGCGCTATGACAACTTGATGTCTGATGTCGGCGGCGACCCGCTGCCGGCGGTCGGCTTTGCGATGGGCGACCTGATTATCACGCTTATTTTGCAGCGCCTGGGGCTGATACCCGCCGAAGCTGCTGGTTCACCCGCCCAGGTGCTGGTGACCGCCTTCGACCAGCAATTGCTGCCCGCCTCGCTGGCATTGGCGCACGAGCTGCGCCAGGCTGGTCTGAAAGTGATTGGCTACACCGAAGCCGGAAAACTGCCCCGTCAGTTCAAGTTTGCCGACCGCATGAAGATTCGCATTGCAGTCGTCCTCGGTCCAGACGAATACGCCCAGGAGCTGGTGACGGTGAAGGATTTAGCACTCGGCAGGCAAGAGACGGTCAGCAGAAAACTGGCTGCGGCGACCATCTATAAAATGCTTGAAAGCCGCCCTGCTTCGTGATACAATCCAGCCGCTTGTGGTGCCTGTAGCTCAATGGCAGAGCACTTGACTGTGGATCAAGGTGTTGAGGGTTCGACCCCCTTCAGGCACCCTTTGTTTTGTTCAGCCCTTTCTCAATGGAAGGGCTGTTTCAATCTACGAGAAACCCACTGAATGAAAAGAGTCATCGGCTGGTTATGCCTGACGTTTGCCCTTGTCCTGGCGGCAGCCGCCAGCCTGCTGGGCTGGGCGCTGCATGATGTTCCCGAGCTGAGCCGCCTTCCTGACCAGCTCAAACCGCCCAGCATCCGCATCACCGATCGTTATGACCGGCTGCTCTATGAAGTCTTACCGGCGGAAAGCGGACGCCAGCGCAGCCTGGCGCTGGAACAGATACCCCTGGCGCTGCGCCAGGCAACTATCGCTACCGAGGACAACCGCTTTTATGAGCACCCCGGCGTCGATTGGATAAGCATCCTGAGAGCGTTATGGATCAACCTGCGCGGCGGCAAGGTGATCGTGGGCGGCAGCACCATCACCCAGCAGGTGGCGCGCAACCTGCTGCTGGACGACGCCGAGCGCTACCGTCACAGTTACCTGCGCAAGATACGCGAGGCTTACCTCGCCTGGCAGCTCACCCGGCGCTTCAGCAAAGACGACATCCTGGCGCTGTACTTGAACCAAACCTATTACGGCGGGATGGCTTACGGCGTCGAAGCTGCCGCCCAAACCTTCTTTGGCAAACCGGCTGCCGAGTTGGACTTAGCCGAGTGCGCCCTTTTGGCGGGGCTGCCCCAGGCGCCTGCGCTCTATAATCCATACACCAATCCCGACCTGGCGCGCCAACGCCAGCGCGTCGTGCTGGACTTGATGCAAAAAGCCGGCTATATCACCGCCGAGCAAAACGCCCTGGCTGCCCGCGAAAACCTGATCTACACTGAAAGCCCCTACCCAATGGAAGCGCCACACTTCGTCCTGATGGTGCAGGCAGAGCTGGATCAACTTCTCAGCCAGGAAGTCCGCCGCCGGGCTGGGGGATTGACCGTCCGCACTACGCTGGACCTGGACTGGCAGCGCCTGGCAGAAGCAGCGGTTCGCCGGCAGCTCGAAAAGCTGAAGAACACCCCCGATGGGCTGGGACACAACGTCAACAGCGCGGCGCTGGTTGCGCTGGCCCCGCGCACAGGTCAAATCCTGACCCTGGTCGGCAGCCCGGATTACTGGGACGCCGCCAACGCCGGAGCGGTCAATATGGCGCTGGCAATGCGGCAGCCCGGATCGGCGCTGAAACCGATTCTCTATGCTGCAGCGCTCAGCCCCGATCAGACTCACCCATGGACGGCTGCCACTTCGATATTGGATGTAAGCACTTCCTTTATCACCCAGCAAGGCGAAGCTTATACGCCGGTCAATTACGATCTCCAAGAGCATGGACCTGTCTTGCTGCGCCAGGCGCTTGCCTCTTCCTTGAACATCCCGGCGGTGATCACCCTGCAGCAGGTCGGCATAGAAAGGCTGCTGACATTTACCCGCCGAATGGGCATCACGACGCTGGCAAACCCGGATGACTACGACCTGTCGCTGGCGCTGGGCGGCGGCGAAGTCAGGTTGCTCGACCTGGCGGCAGCTTACGCCGTCTTTGCTAACCAGGGCTGGCGGGTGACGCCGCAGGCAATCCTGGATATTTACGACGCCCAGGGAGAGCTGGTCTATGCCCCCAGCCCGCCGGCGGCTGAACGCGTCCTGGATGAGCGTGTGGCGTGGCTGATCAGCGACATCCTGAGCGACGATAAGGCGCGCTCGCTCGGCTTCGGCGTCAACAGCGTGCTGCAAATTGAGCGCACGGCTGCTGTCAAGACAGGCACGACTTCCAACTTCCACGATAATTGGGCAATCGGTTACACCCCCAGCCTGCTCGTGGGCGTATGGGTGGGAAATCCCAATCATGAGCCGATGCGCGGCGTCTCGGGGGTTACCGGCGCCGCGCCGATCTGGCACAATTTTATCCGTTCAGTGCTTTCTGGTCGTCCTGATGAGCCTTTCCCCCGCCCGCCAGGCTTGATTCAGGTGGAAGTTTGCAGCCTTTCCGGCTTGCTGCCCACCGATGCCTGCCCTTACCGCGCCTATGAATGGTTCATTGCAGGCACACAGCCCGCCGAATATGATACTTACCATAAAAAGGTCTTTCTCGATGCATTAACCGGCCGTTTGGCAGATGCCAATACGCCGCCAGAGAGGCGCATCGAGCGCATCGCCCTGGATTTACCGCCGCAGGCGCATCCTTGGGCGCGCCAGGCGGGGCTGCTCTTGTTGAGCGATCTCCAAAAAGGGTCAGCAGCGCCGCTTCAACCTGATGATTCCGGCGTGGCTACAGCGCTCCTGAAACTGGTTTCTCCAGCTTCGCACGCCACCTACCTGATTACATCTGACCTTCCGCGGTCAGTTCAAAAATTGTCTTGCGAAGCGGTGGGACCTGCCACTCTCACCGAGGTGGTCTTCTGGCTGGATGGACAGGAGATCGGTCGCAGCTCTGCGCCGCCCTACCGCGTCTGGTGGACTTTAGAGGAAGGGTCTCACCGTTTGTTCGCAAGGGGTGTGCTGGAAACAGGCGAGACCCTTCAGAGTGAAGAAATTTCATTCGAAGTGAGCGTCAAGGAGTGACCGGTGACGGCTCCACGTCGAACAAGCTCCCTGCGCCGCGCCCGTAAACGTCCGGGAAGTAAAATTCCTGCGCAGTGGGCGGGATGACGCGAAATTGCCCCGGCGAAGCGGCGCGCGCCAGGTAGGTGTAGATGTAGGTGCCGGCGGGTAAATAAACGGCAGAGAGCACCACTTTCTCGTCGCGCATCTCGACGTGTTCGAAATACCACCAGCCCCATCCCTTGCCCATGACATCCTCCCAGCGCAGCGACTGCGGCTGTTCATTCTGCGGGCTGGTGGCGAGCGACTGATCCACCGCTTCAAGCCCGGCAGGCAGCGGGTCGCTCACCACCACGTAATGCAATGCCTTGGGAGCCACCACCGTCAGCCGAACCAATACCAGGTCGCCCTGGGAAGCCTGGGTGATGGGCGTTTGATAATCATCCACCCGATAATACTGCCGTGAGACCTCAATGCCGCGGTTGACTGCTTCCACCTGCTCGACCGGCAGTTGCAGATTCAGGAATGCCGTGTAATACAGGTTACCTGCCCCCTCCTGGCGGAGAATTGCCAGGCGGTTGACCTCCTCGCGCAGCATATCCGCCAGGTCGATGCGTAATTCGGTCGCTTCCTGCAAATTATCGGCTTGCACCAAACCACTGGCAATCTCCTGCCCATTGAACGCGACGGCATAAGAATAATTGGCTTGCAGCTCGCCGCTGGCAGTCATCCAATCGGTGAGCGCCATCAAAGTCCAGGCAGTTTCCTGGGTGCTCCCCCAATGCCCCTGGCTGCGATGGTTCATCAGCCAGCGAACGCCATTCACCGTGAGGGGGCTTTGCTGGTCCAGCTTGATCAGCGCCTTCAAGATGATGGCAGTTGTGCGGGTGTCTGTATTCCAGTTATGATAATCCGGCTCCACTTCTTCCCAATGGGCGCCCGATGCTGAAAGGACGGCAGCAGAATTGAAATCTGCCAGCAGCGCCTGGAGGCGCGGGTCATCGGCGTCGATCAGGAAGAGCGTTTCAGCCAGGAACGCCCTGGCATAGAGCGCCAGGTTTTGACGGACATCGTAGAGCTTGACGGTGTCGCTGACGCGAGGCAAACCGACTCGTGCAAGCACATACAAAATGAACGCCTGGCGATTCGCTAAATGTTGTTCTGGCAGGGTGTTCAGGCTGAGCAACTGGCTGCGCAGGTAAGCCGTCGCTTTTACGACGACCGGCTGACTCACGACATAACCCGCTTTGGCGGCTTCGTCCAATCCGAGCAGGACGTATGCCGAGGTCAACGAATCGCTCTTCTGCCTGCCTCCCCACCAGCCCCAGCCGCCATCGGCATTCTGCTGGCTATACAGGCGTTGCAGTCCAAGATTGACCTGTTCTTCCAGCCCGGCTTCCACTGCCGGATCGCTCAAGCCAGCCGCGCGCAGCGCGCGGGCAACCGCCACGTTGGGCAGGAAGCGCGAGATCGTCTGCTCAGTGCATTCATAGGGATAATGCTCCAGGTAACGCAACCCCGCGGTCATCCCAGCGACCAGCGAGGGGGCAATTTCCACCTTGAGCTCGCCAGCTTGCACATCCCACCCCGCAGGCAGGCTCACCGCTTCGATCCGCCTGCCGCCTTCCAGCATGACGCCGGATGTGCCCACCGTCTCAGGGACGTCGTAGCGGTACACAGGAATGCCCTGGTTATCCAGGGTTCCCACCGGGGGCAGGCTGGCGTCGGCGTATTCGCCAGCTTCCGCCTTGAAGACCAGGTCGGCGCGCTGCGCCGACAAGGGGACATTAACCCACCAGGTAACTAACCCCTGACGGCGCGCCGCAATCTCCACCACCTGCTGAGCTGCCCCTTCCAATTGGATGCCGTTGGCTTCCAGGCTGACGGTCACCTGCAAATCCTGCTCTGTGTTGTTATGCACTGCCGCGCCCAGGCTTACGCGGTCGCCTGCCGTGAAGAAGCGCGGGGTCTGCGGACGCACCAACAGCGGTTTGGAAGAGATGATGTCCTTTTGCGCCTGCCCCACCAGGAACAAGTCGCCAGCTTTTCCGCCCGAAACAGCCCGGGCGTCCATGCGCCAGGTGGTCAGGTTATCAGGCAGAGTGACGGTAACGCTTGCCTCGCCATCCTCACCGGTGAGCACGTGCGCCGACCAATAGGCGGTATCTGGGAAGTAACCGCGCACCTTGACGATGCCCTCTTCGCCGGCGCCTTTGCCGCCGCCTGCGCCGCCCTGTTCTCCTTCGGGTTGAAAACCGCTTTCGAGGGTGATATTATAGTTCTCGATCATGTACACAATCGGCACTGCCGTCCAGACCGAAAGCCCTCTCTCGTAGTAGAAGAAATCCAGGATCGGCTGTGAATTCGGCTCACTGAGCGAAAGCGCAGCCAGGTCGCTCAACCCCAACGACACCTCCGCCGCCACCGGCTCGCCAGCGGCATTCCGGGTGCGCACCATGAAATTAACCTGGCTGCCGGGCGAAGCCGTCTCCTTGTCGGGGATGATGTCCACCTGTAATGCCTGCTCCCGCCGGTCCACATTTATCTTGACAAGCCCCATGCGAAAATCGGGCGGTTTATTCAATTCTGCGCCTTTGATGACCAACACCGAGACGTAAGTCACCGGCGCCATATCGGCAGTGATCGGCAAACGATAGATCGTGCTGTTACTTGTCATGCGCAGCACCTGGTAGGAATACAGGTGTCCCCGCTCTATCGTCGCCAGCGCAAAGCGCTCACCTTCGAAAGGCGAAGCAATGAGGATTTCGGCGGTATCTCCAGGAGAATAGCTCCCGCGGTCAGCCACCAGGGTCATGCTGCGATCGTTCGTCTGCCGCCAGGGGATGTAATCCTCCCCTGCCACCCATAAGAAGGTTGACGCCTGCCCGGCATTGCCAAATGCATCCCGCGCGATGACCCGCGCCCGGAATACGCCGCCGCTGGCTGGGGTGAACGACACCCTGCCCAAACCCCGCTCATCCAGGCGGACACCTTCGAAATAGGTCACCGGGATTTCTTCGACCGATGAAGACCAGGTCACCCGTCCCTGGGCATCCTGCTCCTGGACGCTATACCAGCGCCGCTCGACGATTTCTACATCAACGACCTGGCGTCCCAACGGCTGACCTGACCAATCTAACGCCGCCAGCTCGAAGGTGATGGGCTGGTTGATCTGACCCACGTATTCCCGCGACCGGATTCCCGGATAGACCCCGCTGCGATGTACAACCACCGTCGTCCGCCCTGCTACGCTGACGCCGGCAAAGTCAGTGATCACGGCTTCGAAGCGGAATTGCTGGCTGTTTTTCGATTCCTTCAATTCCGCCGGAAGGGTCAGTTCCAGATGCCCGTTCTCATCAAGCTGCGCCTTACCTTCAGCGATGAAGATCTCGTCATAATAGCCGCGGTCGAAGCAGGCATAGCAGATATCCCACTCAGAGTCTGTAAAACTATACCCGCTGTACTCATCAGGCGGCGAGAAGGTGAAGGGCGCTGCGCGCAGGTCCCAGGCGACCTGGGCATTGACCAGTGGTCCACCAGCATAATAATCTGCCTGCATCGAAACGTTGAACGTTCCTCCAGCTAAGACGTTCTCCGGCGAAGCTTTCACCTCTACCAAGAATTCAGGCTTGCGATACTCAGCCACATTGAAGCTGACCTCGCCCAGGACAAGCTCCTGTCCTGGGAAGCGTGCTTTGATCGAGTAGACTCCCAGGGCGGCTTCCTTATCCAGCAGCAGCGACCCGGAAAAACTGCCGAATTCCGTCAAAGGCAAGGTTTTCTGGTAGATGACTTCTTCGTAACTCTCGATCGTGACATTCACCTGGGTTTGGTCTGGCAAAGCGTACTTCAAATCGTCATCCAATCGGAGCACGCCTTTGAAATAAACCGGCTGGTCAGGACGGTAGAGCGGTCGGTCAGTGTACAGGTAAGCCCGCGGCATGCCTGCCCTGGAATAATAATCTTGCCAGATGCCAAAATCATACGGCGAGACCCCAGACGCCCAGTTCCCAGCAGCAAACCCAAAGCGGTCGTTCCCTTCTGCCAGGGCAAAGAAGGTGTCATACCATTCCGAGCCTTTTTTCAATCCAGCGACATATGCCAAGCCCTGCGGGTCGCTGACCGCATTGCCCACCAATTCCCAGTTCGTGTTGTAAATCGCGATGGGCACACCGCTCACCGGCTCGCCGGTCGTCAGGTCGGTAGCCCAGACGAGCGCTTCTGAATTCGTCGTTTTGAACGTCAGGTTTACCGAAGCCACCACCAATAGCCGCAGGTCATCGTAAAGCGATTCGCCATGCGACACCTGCGGCGAGTTGAGCGTCAAGAAGTACACGCCGGGGGCTAATGGCGAACCATCGCTTTGGGTCATCTGGAAGCGTTGTAAAACGCGTTCGTTGAGCACTGCGGTAGATTGCAGCGACTTTTGCCAGACGAGGTCATTGGCATCGGGGCGGTAGTTCCATAAATTGATCTCGCCATATTGGACTTGCAAGGCAGCAAACGTCTTGATGGGCAGGCGGGAGAGCTTGATTTCCGCTTGCCGGATGTTGCGGTGCGCAAGGTAAAACTCTTGCAGCCCTCCGGTGCGGTACATCACCGGTCCATCGAGGGGCATTTGGAAATAAGCGCTCGGCTGGTATGCCGCCGTATAGAAGGTCACCACCTTCTCTTCCTGTGTTTTATAGCCGTAAATATCTTCCATCCCGGGCAAGATTCTGACCGTGTAGCGAGTGGAAGGCTGCAAGCCAAAGGTGTACATGCCGCAATCACCGCCGTATGAGCGGCATTCCTCGTAATACCACTGCCAGTTGCCCGTGAGCGGCGGTTCAATGATCACTTTATCTTTCAACGTGGCGAACCGCATTGGCGAGGCAAATTCGATACGCAGCATTTCTGAAAAGTAATCTTGAACGGTGCCATCAGCCGGCTCAGTGCCCACCACCCGCGGATAAGGAACGGTGGTAAAGCGCCAATCGATTCCCTGCGTCAGTTGACCGCCATCCTTGGCGAGCGCAGCGCGGTCGAGCTTGAGCCAATAGCTCGTCCCTAGCGACAACGGCTGAGTCGGCGTGAACACCACCAGCGTGTCTTCAATCCCCCAGGTGAATTCAAGCGGGGCGCGTTCATTCGTAAGGCTGATGATGTTGAGGTTTTCTTCCACGCTCGCCCGGTCCATCGGCTGCAAGAAGCGGATGGCAAATCCCTGTTTGAGCGGGATGTTCCTCCGGCTGCCCTGGGGATTGACATCCCAGGGATAGTCCGTCAACCAAAAGCCGTCTATACCCGGCTGCATCGTTGTAAAAGTCCAGGAGTAATCGCTTTCCAAACGCGTTTCGCCGGCGGCGTCTGCCAGCCCAGCTTTGACGGTCACCTGATAATTTGCGCCGCCGCGCAGATAACTTTCAGGGCGGAACACAAAAATCGAAGTGTTGACCCATTCGCCGCGCCCATCAAGGGCTGGCGCGATCTCCAGGGGATTGGGAAGGTTCACCTGTTCGGCGCTGGTCACCAAAGGCACCACGGGCTTGTTGAACACGACGGTGATGACCGCCTGGGTTTCGATACCCAAGGCGCCGTCAGGAGGATAGACCTGGCTGATTTGCAGCGGCTGCACCGTTTGGAAATCGAATTCATAGGCTTCATCCAGCAGTATGCCGGCGCTGCTCCTGGCGCTGGTCGCCAGCCTGGCGGTATAAGAAGACCCCGCCGTCAGGGCTTGATCCGGTTTGAAACGAAAGGCGCGCGGCGAAACCCACTGCAATTCACCGGGAATACCTTCCCCCTGGCTGTCCACCAACTGCCATGCCTGGGCAGTGCTTTCTTGATCCATGGGTTGGTTGAATGTCAACTCAACGAAGCCGTTCAAACTCAACAGTTCCCCCTTCTCCGGCAGGCGGCTGATCACCCGGGGCAATAACGGCGAGCCATCATCGATTAATTGCACCTGCGCTAATGTCGGCGTTGGCGCAACTTCGATCGGCGCACCCGTAGGCGCTGGCGGCGGCGCTGTTGCCGGGCGCCGACCACAGCCTGACGAAAGTATCAGGGTTGCTAAAACGACCATGACTGCCCATGCAGGCTTAATTGACAGGGCGTTAAAAGTGCGAACAAATTGCTTGCTCATTTGGATTTCCTCAAGCGTTTCTCAGAATATTGCCGGTGAACAGCTTGTTGCTACCAGTGTAGCACAAATAAACCGCCGCAGGCGGTCCTGTATCAAAACTGTAACAGGCGGTAACTGCTGCTTTGCCAGCGGTTGGCGAGATCAGCCAGCGCATCCCAGATGACCGCTGTTAGCGGGACATCATTGGAAAGCGATAGGAATAATAGGAACTCAAGATGGCGACATCCCAGGCGACAAGCGGCGTGACCTGACCAGCTTTGTCATAAACCAGCGCCATCAAAGCTGCTCCCGGCTGCGAAGGCTGCGCCGGGTAGAGGAAATGCCACCGTCCCTGGCTGAATGTCGCCTTGCCGAGGAAAATCCAACCTGGGTCAGCCCATTGACTGCCATGCAGGTACCACTCCACCCGGTCAACGCCGCTAATGGCATCGGATGCCAGAACCTGCAGGTCCAAGCCGGGGTAAACGACCGACCATTTCTGCAGGTTGATGAACTGAGCCAATGGGTCATCATCATCCACCGAGAGAATCAGCGCGTACTGGTAATCAGGAGATCCGGCGCCAGGGTGATCCCATGCCTTGACTTTGAGGTAATAGGTCCCATCGCGGGGCAATTCATAGATGAGCAACGGGTCAGTCAACTCCAGGTGCTTCTCATCATCGTTGACCGCCAGCACCGAACCGCCATCGGAGTCCAGCAACGTCAGGTGGGCGTCCAGGTCCGAAGGCGAAAGTTTATCCAGGTTAGCTGACAGCCGGTCACCGGCTTTGCCGATAAATTTGAAGTAATCCACATCCCCTGCCGGGCACAGTTCTGCCGCCGCAGGGCTGGCTGGGGCAAAGTCGAGTGCGCCTCCCTGAGTGGGGGTATTATTCGGCTCATCGGGCAAGAGGCAAGCTGGCGGGGGCTGTGCGGTGACGCTGACCTCATCGATATACCAGCCCTCGTAATCGTTATCAATGCTTTTGAAGGATGGATCGATCGTGTCGAAATGGAATCGGATACGAATCACCTGTCCCCGGTAATCTGCCAGGCTGATGACCGGGCTTTGCATCCAGAGGATATCCGGCTGGCTGTAAGGCAACCTCAGGTCGTCAGTCACCTGGTAAACGTTCCGAAAAGGCTCATCGCCGACCTTGATCTGCACCCAGCGCTGGTCATAAAACCGGTAGGGCGACTCAGTCTGCGCCCGGTACTTGAAGCGCAAATAGTACACCTCTGAGTCAGGCAGGTAAATCTCCGGCGAGGTCAGGTCGCCTGACTTGCGATAGAAATAATGGTGCCCAAAATCGCCATCGAACGTTCCAAACCACCAGGAGCGGGTGGGGTTATCCACCGGCTTGGTATCGATCAAGCGCCAATATCCCGTACCTGTCCAGCCGCCGCTATCTGTCTCGAAGTCCTGCGCAAAAGGCGCCGGGATGATGCTGACCGGCAGCGAATCAGGGATGATGGTGAACGCCTGAGCTGCGCTCCAGGCGCTCTGACCGGCTGCGTTGCGGGCGCGCACCTGCCAGCTATAAGCCCCGGTAGTCAATGCCATGCCATTCAAACCGGTGCCCAGGTTCCAGTAAGGGTCAACCTGCCAGGTCGAGGTGATAACGTCTGCGCCGCGAAGCAACCGCGCCTGGTATTCCGCCGCGCCGCCCCTGTCCCGCCAGTAGAGGTTCAAGGAAAGGGTTTGCGTGATGACGCTGCCAGCCGCAGGATACACCGGAAGGGGCGTTACAGGCAGGTCGGACTTCAGCCGAACCTGCAGCGAACTAAGCGACTGGCTGCCAACCAGGTTATCCTCCAGGTTGCTGTCGCTCTGCCACAGCGTCTCGCTGCGCCCGCCGAAGGAAGCAGCGGCGTACAAAGTAGCGCGCACGTTTGCTCCAACCAGCGCCGAGGCAGCCGTATCATCGCCAATGCGCAGGCTGATTTCGCCGATATCATAACTGCCAACGCCCCAGGTGTAACAATTCCCCTGGTAATTGCTTTGCGTAAACAGCGCCACCTGGTTGGCTGTCGGCGTGCAAGCTGGCGGCGGCAATGAAGGCAAGGGACAATTGTAATTCTTGATGATCGTCGCCAGACCTTCCAGTTCAGCCGGGTTGTTTTTCTTGTCTAACAAGCTCAAGGCAAACGTGACCGGTCCATCTTCTACCTGAGCCTGGCACATATCCCAGGTGAAACTGAAGGGCGAGGTGGTGAACGCAGCGCCAATGGCATGCCAGGCGCCAGAATAATACGCCCTCACCTGTGCTGATTTCAGCCCCGAGATGTCGTCCTGAGCCCAGCCTGAAATGACCACCTGGCTGGTGTTGACCTGCGCTTGATGAACAGGCATGGTCAAGCCGCCGGTTGGCGGGTTGGGATCGTAACCCACGTTGCCAGAGATGTAATTCCGTTGGTAATTGCTGCAAACATCGGTATAGCCGCCTGTTTCAGCGCAGCCGCCGGGCTTATTGCAATACGCCAGGTCTTCGAAAATGCGCGGACGCCCGCCGTTGATGGTCACGTCGTCAAAGGTGATGTCCACCGATTGTCCCCAATACGAATTGGGGTTGGTGTGAACCATGAAATGCAAATGATGACCGGTGCTCATGCCGGTATCGTCTGCCACGCCGATCATCTCTCCTTGCTGGACAGGTCTGCCGATAGATTTCAGCGCTGGCGGAATGCTGCCCTGGTCGAGGTGCAGGTAAAGCTGGTAGGTCACCGGGTTGGTGGTGGCATCCCTCAGCACAATGTAATTGCCCGGGGCGCTCTCATCGCCGCGCGGCTGACCATCCCAATATTTCCAAACGGTTCCCCCTTTTGCCGCCAGGATGGGATACAAGCCGCCGCGCCCGGTCGAGGGATCGATGATGATAAAGTCAAACGAGAAGTGACCACGGCAATCCAGGTATGCGTCATGCGCCAGGCTGCCGGTCAGCGTGCCTCTGACGCCGCCTTCCCAGGGAAGACGGTAACCGCCCAGCGGTCCGATATAGGCGCTGGAAAGCTCGGCAGCATTGACCATCTGCCAGTATTCTTTCTCCCCGGCGGGCAGTAAGTCATCCGGGGATTCTGTCAGCCAGGCAGTCCAGGTAAAATCGCCTGGGAGCGCCACCTGCCATTCGCCTGCCTCTTGCTTCAAGAGAGCCAGCCCGGGTTCAGTTTCCACCGGTTCGCCTGTTTGTGGATCGAGCGGCACCAGCCAGGCAGACGCCCATGCCTCGTCGCCGGAAATACTCACCCGTTCCACCGAAGTCGTATAAAGGGCTGCGACCGGCATAAAGCCTTTGCGCTCATCGAGCGCATTCAGAATCGCTGTTTCGACATCGCGGACAATTTGCGAGGCGCGGGGCGTCGGCTTGCCCGCCGCCATCGCCAACTCATCTTTCCCTGAACGATCATGGAACAGGTGATAGACCATCCCCAGACAGAAGGTCATCACCACCGTCAATATCCATAGGGTTCGTTGTTTCATATAACACTCAAATGATCACCGATAATGAGAAAGATGCAAGCTTTGTGCCTCAAGGCAGTCCTCAAACCCTTTTTAATCACAAAGTTCACGCAGGAGAGCTTCTGCGCAATGAATTTCGCAGATTATAACAAAGGAAATGCCCTATTTCCCTACGGTATGGAGCAGCGCCAGGTTGGCGGCGTGCTCTTCACCAACCGGGAAGCCACATACCAGCACGACCTGCTGCCCTGGCTGCACCGGACCAGAAGCCATCAGGGTGGTCTCCACATCCGACAGCATCGCTTCGATGGTCGAAGCGTGGGGCACCAGATATGACTCCACGCCCCACCACAGCGCCAGCCGCCGATAGGTCTCTTCGCGAGGGGTGAATGCCAGGATAGGCACCTCAGGGCGCGCCTTGGACATCAATTGCGCCGTCCGACCGCTTTGCGTGAAAACCGCAATCGCCGCCACGTTGCGGTCATGCGCCAGCTCGCAGGCTGCCAGGGTCACGTAATAAGCGTCATCCTTGGGAGAAGACGGCTCGAACTTTCCTTGCCAGTGTCCCCAGCGCGCCAGGTGCTGTTCAGCTTGCATGATGATCGCCGACATCATCTGCACTGCCCTCACCGGATACTTGCCAACGGCAGTTTCTCCCGAAAGCATTACCGCATCGGTGCCGTCCAGGATGGCATTGGCGACATCTGAAGCCTCGGCGCGGGTTGGGCGAGGATTCTGAATCATCGATTCGAGCATTTGCGTTGCGGTAATGACCACCTTGCCATGGCGGTTAGCGCACTCGATGATCTGCTTCTGCGCAATCGGCACCGCCTCAGGACTCATCTCCACGCCCAGGTCGCCCCGCGCCACCATGACCCCATCTGCCGTCTCGATGATCTCGTCCAGGTTCTCCAGCGCCTGCGGGCGTTCCAGCTTGGCAATGATCGGGATATCGGCGCAACCGGGTTTCAAGCGTTGAATGTACTGGCGAAGCAACAAAATATCATCTTTCGACTGTACAAAGGACAATGCAATGGCGTCAACTCCCTGATCCAAACCGAATGCCAGGTCTGCTTTGTCCTTCTCGGTCAATGCCGCTATGGCGATTCGGTTTCCCGGCAGATTGATTCCTTTGTTTGGCTTGAGCACCCCGCCCACCACCACGCGCGTCTCCACCCTATCGGGGAAGACCGCAGTGGCGACCAGTTCCATGCTGCCATCATCGAGGAGGATGCGGCTTCCTGGTTCGACGTTCTGCGGCAAACCGGGAAAATCCACCGACACAACCTGGTTTTCCCCAGGTATGGGCTGAATCGTCACAGTCAGGGGTTGACCTGGGGTCAGCGTCATCTGTCCCCCAACCAGCTCGCCGGTGCGCATCTTCGGTCCCTGCAGATCTTGTAAAATGCACAGCGGCTTTGACTGGCGGCTGGCAATTTCCCGCAACAGCCGAATCGATTCGGCATGATCGCTATGACTGCCATGCGAGAAATTCAAGCGCGCCACATTGACCCCTGCCGCCAGGAGGTGGCGAATGGTTGCCTCATCCTGGCTGGCAGGTCCAAACGTTGCAACGATCTTGGTGCAGCGTCTCATGGTACCTACCTATATGTAATGAAGCTCACTGGCTTGTTTGAGCAGGTCATGGCGAAAATCGGGATGGGCAATGTTGACCAGGGCGTGCACCCGCTGCCGGATACTCCTGCCGTATAGTTCCGCCACGCCATATTCGGTCACCACGTAACGAACATGGTTGCGCGTGGTCACCACGCCGGCGCCCTGCTTCAGCATCGCCACGATACGGGAAATGACCGTCCCATCGCGCATCACAGCCGTGCTGGGCAGGGCAATGATCGGCACGCCGCCTCTGGAGCGCGAGGCGCCATAAATGAAATCCAACTGCCCGCCAACGCCGCTGTAAAGCTTGGGTCCGATGCTGTCGGCGCAGATCTGACCGGTCAAATCCACCTCAATAGCCGAGTTGATCGCCACCTGTCGTTCATTTTGAGCGATCACAAACGGGTCGTTGACATATTCCGTTGGGTGCAACTCGATCAGCGGGTTATCGTCAGACCATTCATACAACCGCCGTGTGCCGATGATGAATCCTGCCAGGATCTTCCCTGGGTGCAGCGTCTTGCGTGCGTTGGTCAGGACGCCCGCTTCGACCAGGTCAATCACCCCATCCGAGAACAATTCCGTGTGGATGCCCAAATCTTTCTTGTCGAATAAGAACTTGAGCACAGCATCGGGTATAGCGCCAATCCCCATTTGCATGGTGGCGCCATCTGGAATCAGCTCGGCAATGTAACCGGCAATCTTCTGCGTGACCTCATCCGATCCTTCACCGCCCATCTTCATCTCTGCCAGGGGATAATCCACTGGTATGATGTAATTAAGCCGGCTGATGTGAATGAACGAGTCTCCGAGGGTGCGCGGCATCTGCTGGTTGACTTCTGCGATGATGATTCTGGCAGATTCGGCTGGAGACTTGGTCAAGCCGGTCTCGATTCCAAAGCTGCAAAAGCCATGTTCGTCAGGAGGCGAGAGATGCACCAGCGCCACGTCAACAGGCAGGACTTTGTTCTTGAACAGCAAAGGAAATTCAGATAACAGCACCGGCGTAAAATCTGCCCGTCCCTCCTGCACTGCTTTACGGATATTGGCGCTGATGAACATGGTATTGACCCGCAGGTGACCTTCCATAGCAGGTCCAACGTAATCGGTATTCCCTACGGTGAGCGCCTGGCAGATTTCGACATCTTCCAGGTTCGGGGCGTAATCCACCAGCGCAGCCAGGACTTTTTGCGGCGTCGAACAGTTACCGGTCAAGAACACCCGCTGCCCGGATTGTATCTTGGTAACGGCTTCCGCAGCCGTGACAATTCGAGATTGGTAATTCTTAGGAAAATCCATGGTCATTGATCCTCTTCAATCCCTTTGATCTGCGCCAGATGACGCTCTTCGCCATCGAGAATTGCAACGCCTAACTCGAGCGCCGGATCCGTTGCCACTGCCTTGTGAATCCCTTGATTGGCAATTTGCATGATAAAGGGGAAGGCAGCATTGAGAAAGGCATAGGTGGATGTGCGCGCCACCACACTGGGAATGTTCGGCACGCAGTAGTGGATGATTCCCTCTTCGATGAACGTGGGTTTTTCGTGAGTGGTGGGACGGGAAGTTTCCACGCAACCGCCCTCGTCTATGCTGATGTCCATGATCACCGAACGCGGCTTCATCGAGCGCAACATGTCGCGAGTGACCACGATGGGCGGGCGTTCACCCGGCACCAGGACCGCCGCGATCACCAGGTCGGCAAAAGCGCAGGCGCGGGCAATGTTATGCGGGTATGCCAATAACGTCACGACGCCGGGGAACATCTCATGCACGGTCTGCAACGTTTGTAAGTTGATGTCCAGCACAGTCACGTGAGCGCCCATTTTCATGCAGGCAAAAGCGGCGTGTGAGCCAAACACCCCGGCGCCAATGACCACCACCTCAGCCGGCGGCACCCCGGCAATTCCTCCCATGAGGACGCCGCGCCCGCCTTCATCGTTTTGCAGCAGCCGGGCACCAATCTGAGCTGCCAGGCTGGCGCCAATCATGCTCAGGGGTTTCCGCACCGGCACCGTCCCATCTTTAAGTTGGATTTGCTCGTAGGCAACGGCGTTGAGGGACTTTGACTTCATCATCTCGATCTTTTCCCGGCGTGACGAAGCCAGGTGCAGCAAACCGGCAATGGTTGTGCCAGGACGCATCCACTCCAGCTCTTCCAGCGTCGGACGAGCCACCTTGAGCAATAAATCTGCCCTGCCAAATACTTCATGTGCGGAATATACGATGCGCGCGCCGGCTTGTTCGTACTCCAGATCGCTAAACCCAGCCCCCAACCCTGCCTCGTGTTCGACGTAGCAGATATGCCCTGCCTCGGTCAGCATTTGGACCCCAGACGGCGTCATGCCCACCCGAAACTCGAATATTCGTCTTTCTTTGGGAATTCCAATGTACATAAAATCCTCTTTACAAATGGTGTTTTGATGACAGAACCTTTCTTAAAGCTTTTGGAAAACGGTTCTGACCCTTTCAAGCGCCCAATCCAACGTCTCTCGATCGATGATCAACGGCGGCGCAAAACGAATCACATTTTGACGGGTATCCTTAGCCAGGATTCCCAGGTCAGCCAGCGCCTCGCAGAAGCGCCTGGCTCCGCCAGTGCTGGCTTTCAATTCCAAGCCGACCAATAACCCCTTGCCGCGCACCTCTTTGATATGCGGGCTGGAGATTTCAGCAAGCTGCTCCTGGAGGTATTCCCCCATCCGCGCTGAATTTTCGATCATATTCTCTTCTATCAGCACTTTGAGAGCCTCGCGGGCGATGGCAGCCCCCAGGGGATTCCCGCCGAACGTAGAGCCATGCTCGCCAGGGGTAAACAACCCCAGGATCGAAGGATCAGCCAGAACTGCCGAAACCGGGTAAAACCCCCCAGATAATGCCTTGCCGAGAATCATCACATCTGGCTTGACATCTTCGTAATCGCAGGCGAATAACCTGCCTGTCCTGCCCAAGCCGGTCTGAATCTCGTCGGCAATCAACAGCATGTTGTGCTGCCGGCAAATGCGTTGCAGCCCGGCGAGGAAACCCGGCGGTGGAATGATCACGCCTCCCTCGCCCTGAATCGGTTCGAATAGAATCGCTGCTGTGCGCGGGGTAATTGCTTGTTCGACGCCGGCAAGGTCGCCGAATGGAACAGCTACAAAACCCGGCGTGAATGGACCAAAATCTCCCCGGTAGGCAGGTTCAGTCGAAAAAGAAATGACCGTAACAGTCCTGCCATGAAAATTGCCATCGAAAACGATGATCTCCGCCTGGTCGCGCGGGATGCCTTTGACCTGAACTGCCCACTTGCGCGCCAGCTTGATGGCGGTCTCCACCGCTTCGGCGCCGCTGTTCATCAAGAGAGACATGCCATAGCCAGTCAGGTCGGCAAGTTCCTTATACAACAACGGCAACTGGTCATTGCGAAAGGCGCGGGAAGTCAGGGTCAGTTTTTCTGCCTGGGCGACCATCGCCGCCAGGATGCGCGGGTGCACATGCCCCTGGTTGATCGCTGAATAAGCGCTCAAGAAATCCAGGTAGCGCCTGCCGTCAACGTCATACAGCCAGACGCCCTGCCCCCGCTCGATGACAACATCCAGCGGGTGATAATTATGGGCGCCGTATTCGTCTTCCAGAGCGATGTAATCTTGGGCTCGCATCATCGTATGGGATGAATTCATGCAGCACCCAGCAGCTTGACCAGGATGGCTTTTTGGGCGTGCATGCGGTTATGCGCCTGAGGGAATAGAGCGGAATGGGGTCCATCTGCCACATCATCGGTGATCTCTTGACCACGATGCGCCGGCAGGCAGTGCATCACAATGACCTCTGGATCGGCTTCAGCCACCAGCGCAGCGTTCACCTGGTATGGCGGGAACACCTTCTCACGCACCCTGGCTTCTTCCTCCTGCCCCATGCTCGTCCAGGTGTCGGTGTAGATCACCTGAGCGCCCTTGACTGCCTCGTGAGGGTCTCGCAGCATCCGGACTACGCTGCCGCTTTCAGCGGCGAACTTTTTGCCCAGTTCCACTGCCGCCGGGTTGAGGTCATACCCCTCGGGGCTGGCAATGGTAAAATTCGCGCCCAGCTTGGTGCAAACGTGCAGCAGCGAAACCGCCACGTTGTTGCCATCCCCCACAAAGGCGACATTCAACCCTTTCAAGGCGCCAAACTTTTCCTGGATGGTCAGCGCATCTGCCATGCCCTGGCAAGGATGGTTATAGTCGCTCAAGCCATTAATCACCGGAATCGTGCTCCAGCGCGCCAGCTCAAGGACGTGTTCGTGTTCGAAAACGCGCGCCATGAGCGCATCCACATATCCCGACATCACCCGGGCGACATCCGCAATCGACTCCCGCTTGCCCAAGCCGATTTCAGCAGGCGAAAGGTACAAAGCATCGCCGCCCAAATGCCGCATCGCCATATCGAACGACACCCGTGTGCGCAGGCTGGGCTTTTGAAAGATCATGCCCAGCACCTTTCCCTTGAGCAAGGGGAGGTTGCCGCCGGCTTTCCACTCTGCTTTCAATCGAACCGCGAGATCTAGCATTTCCTGAATTTCAGCCGGTGTAAAATCGGAAATAGCCAAAAAATGTTTCATGTTTTGACGCCTCCTACGTTGCCAGTATAACACACTGCCACCCGCCAGAAAATTGCCATAGTTCAGACGAAACCTTGATTAATGTCATATCTTTGGGCGAGGTTGGCATGATAAATCGAAAAAGGGCAATGCTATAATACATCTAAATAGCTATGCCGACGCAAGACGCCTGGAAAAGACTCTACAAGGAATTGTGCGCCGTTACCGGAGCAGCCTGGATTGCCTGGCTTTCATGGCAGGAGGAACGATGGCGCATCGCAGCGCCGCACCTGCTGACCAAGAAAGTCGTGTCCGAACTGGAATCCTTCCTGAACAAAACCGAACCATCTCGCTGGCTGGCGGGCGCGTTGGGAAACGGCAGGATGCGCTGGTGTTCCGCCGAAAAACTGAAGCTGGGCTGCCCGCGCCTTTATATCTTTCCGAATGTATCCAGGCACCAGGTGTTGATCGTCGGCAGCCCGCCGCTCACCGCTGGAAACCTGGCGATCTTCAAGGCAACTGCGCTGATTCCAGCGCCTGGCGCTCTCCAGCAGCCCGCCCCCGATTCTTCACCAGGCTGGGATATTCGCGCAGAACTGGAATCCTCTTACAACCCCCAGGACATCCTGGATCATGCCCTGGATTACCTGGCAAAGCTGGTCGGTTGCGAGGCGGCTTACCTGGCAATCCGCCAGGGGAACCTTTTCCGCATCCAAAGCGCATGGAACTGCACCCGACCGATCAAGAACATCGAACTTTCGCTGAGCGCGATCCGCCCGCTCGAACAGATCGCCCATACCCGCAAGGGCGTCATCCTCACGGGAGAGGAACTCGAACGCTGGAGCGGTTTACCCGCCTTGTTCGCAAATTCCGCTCAAGCCTGGATGGGGGTGCCAATTTTGGTCAGCAAACGAGTGGTCGGGATTGCTGCCTTTGTAACCCAGGCGCCATCAGGTTTCACCCCTGAGTTGATGCAAAAGACCGCAGACCAGGCTACTCACCTGGCATATCACATCGAGAACGCCATTATCTTCTCAGAAGCCACTCGTTACCTGGAACAGATGACGCTCCTCAATGAACTGGCGTCAACCGTATCCATGAGCGTGGAGCTGAATGAAGTCTCACGCCGCATGATGCAGCGGTTGCGACGCACCTTCGATATCGACTGGGCTGCTGTCTTTTTGTTGACGCCAGAGGGCGACCTGCTCAGAGAGTACGGCGGCAGCGGCAGGTCGGCGACGCCGCGCGAAGTGCCCGTCAAAAACACGTTGGTGGGATATACTGTCACCCACGGCACGCCCATCCGAATCAATGATTTGCGCCTGGAAACCCGCTTCCAGCCGCTCGAACCCGGCTTTGGCTGCGAACTGGCAGTGCCGCTCAAATACCAGGGCAGGATTATCGGCGCCATCGACCTGGTCAGCAAAGAAGCCAACGCTTTCTCAGCTCAGGACGAGCAACTGTTGATACTGATTGCCGGTCACCTTGCTGGTCTTTTCGAAAACATGCGCCTCAACCAGGAAGCGCAAGACCGGGCGCAAAAGCTGCAAGATACCGTCTTGGAATTGCGCGCCGTGCGCGAAACTGCCCTGGACATTACCTCAGCGCTCGAATTGGATACGTTATTGACGCGCATTGCCCGCCGCGCCACCGTACTGGTCGATGCCCGCGGCGCAGAGCTGGGGCTGCTTAACGAAAAAGAGCAAGCGGTGGAAATCGTTGTCTCGCTCACGCCCTGGCAAAACATGCAAGGTTTGCAAATCCCTTTCATGGCGGGCGTTGCCGGGCGCATGGCGGTTTTTGGCGAACCCGTCATCATTTCCGATTACAACGCATGGTCAGGCAGGCTGTTCCCGGAACAAACCGCGCCGTTCAAATCCACGGCTGGCGTACCCTTGATTTTCAAGGGAGAGGTGATCGGCACGCTGACGGTGATGGACGACCGACCAGAAAGGTCTTTCTCCGAAGAAGACGTCCGGCTTTTGGAATTGCTGGCGCCGCAGGCTGCAATTTCCATCCGCAATGCCCAGCTCTACCAGGAACTTCAGGAACGAATCGCAGCTCAGCAGCGGGCTGAGAGCAACCTGGTTCGCTCTGCCCGCCTGGCTGCCGTCGGCGAGATGGCAGCAGGCATAGCGCATGAGCTGAATAATCCCCTGACAACGGTCACCGGTTTCGTCGAGCTGGCGCTGGAAGAATTGCCCCCTGATTACCCCCTGCGCGGCGATTTGGAATTGGCTCTCCAGGAAGCGCTGCGCGCGCGGGATGTCGTCCGGCGGCTGCTGGATTTTTCCCGCCCAACGGAATTCCGTCGTTCGCGCACCGACCTGCGCGAACTGGTCAACCAGGTTGTTTCTTTGACCAGCCACCTGATGCGCACCAGCGGCGTCCACCTCTCCGTCCAACATCCGCCGGACCTTCCCTGGGCGTTGGTCGATTCCAGCCAAATCCAGCAAGTGTTATTGAACCTGACGCATAACGCCCTGAACGCTATGCCGTCTGGCGGCAGCCTGACCATCCGAACCGCTGCTGAAACGCGGGAAGGGACAAACTGGATCTTGCTTCAGGTCATCGACACCGGAGAAGGGATACCGCCAGAACACATGGAACGCATCTTCCAGCCTTTCTTTACCACCCGACCCCAAAACAAAGGCACCGGGTTGGGGCTTTCGGTCAGCTACGGCATTGTCCAGAGTCATGGCGGGTTCATCGAAGTCAATAGCCAGGTCGGCAAAGGCAGCACATTCTCAGTGTATCTTCCCGTCGCTTCAGAAGAGGAAGGTTGAAGCCATGGCTGGTAACCGCATCCTGGTGATCGATGATGAACCCGGCGTGATTCAGCTCTGTAAACGGGTGCTGGAAAAATCGGGGTATGACATCCTGGCGTTCACCAGCCCCCTTGAAGGCTTGCAGGCGCTGGAGGGCAACAAAGCGGAGATGCTGCTGGTTGACATTCGCATGCCGGAGATGGATGGCTTTGCGGTGATGGCTGCAGCCCGACTCCGTCAACCTGAATTGGCGGTGGTCATCATGACCGGTTATGGCACTCTGGAGACCGCCATCCAGGCATTGCAGCGCGGCGCCGACGGCTTGATTTTGAAACCCTTCACCGGCAAAGAATTGGTTGCCAGCGTGCAGCATGCCCTGGAACAAAGCCGCGCCAAGCAAGATGTGCTTCGGCTGCAGGCTTTGCGACCTCTCTTTGATGTATCGGAGACGCTCTTTTCCGAAACAAATCCCGAGCGACTGCATGAGCTTCTGCTGGGGGCTGTTTGCGGTCACTTGCGCAGCGCCCTGGCTGCTTATTTCCAGCAGAATATGGCTGGCGACTTCGAACTGGTCAGGTATCAAATCTTTGGAAATATTACCTGGTTGAGCGCTGAAAACAACCCGGCGCCAGATAGCCGGCAAATTCTTGACGCCTTTTTGCCGTTCATCCAGCGGACGTTACAGACCGGAGTGACCTTGATGGAAACCGCCAGCGTCCCTCTGAACCTGGCAGGGTTGCCCGGGCAAACGATCGGTTCGGTCATGTGTACGCCGCTGCCGTTGAAATCGGCAGCAGGCAGCGCCCATTGCCTGCTGGCAGCCCGCTGGAACAGCGATCCCGTCTTCCATGAAGCCGACCTGGAAATGTTCGTCGTGCTGGCGCGGCAGGCGGCCGTCGCCATCGAAAACGCCCGCCTGCACGCCGAATTGCACGCCTACATCCGCCAACTGGAAGAATCGCAGCGCGCCCTGATTCAGGCGGAAAAGATGGCAATTGCCGGTCGCCTGACGGCGTCGATAGCGCACGAGATTAATAACCCTTTACAATCGGTGCAAAACTGCCTGCACCTTGCCGGGCGCAAGGAATTGGATGCCAAAGAACGCCAAGATTACCTGGGCATGGCACAGGAGGAGCTTCGGCGCTTGATGGATACCGTGCAGCGTATGCTCGATTATTATCGCCCCGGCGCATTGGAACGCAAACCCACCGACCTGCGTACACTGATTCAACGCGTCCTGGTTTTGATGGATAAACAGCTCAAGGATCACTCGATTCAGGTGCATTACACGGTCGCCGAAGATGTCCCACCGGTGTATGTCGTTGGCGACCAGATTCAACAGGTCTTCTTGAACATGATACTGAATGCCGTGGAGGCAATGCCTGCTGGCGGTTCTCTGCATATCCATGCCCGCCAGGAACGGGATATGGTCATGATCGACTTCCGCGATACCGGTCCTGGCATCCCTGAAGAAAACCGCAAGAGCATCTTTGAACCCTTTTACAGCACCAAGCAAGGCGGCACCGGTTTGGGACTGGCAATCAGCTATGGAATCATCACCGCCCATAACGGCGCCCTGGAGCTGATCGATGAGCCTGGCGCCGGCGCTTGCTTTCGAATTATCTTGAGAGCAGGAGAAAGCTGAGCATGGACAAGTGGTCTTTCAGGGTTCTGGTCATCGACGATGAAGCGGTCGTTCGGCGTTCATTAGCGGATATCCTGCGCCTGGAAGGGTATCACCTTCAAACCGCCGCTTCTGGCGAGGAAGCCGTTCAGCTCCTGGAGGCGCAGCCTTACGACCTGGTCTTTCTCGATCTCAAAATGCCCGGCATGGGCGGGTTAGAGGTGATGCGCTTCATTCGGGAAAATAACCTCACCAGCCAGGTCATCCTGTTGACCGCCCACGGCTCCCTGGAATCGGCAATCGAAGCGATTCGCCTCGGGGCGCAGGATTACCTGTTGAAACCGGCATCGCCGGAGCAAATCACTGCATGCGCTGCAAAAGCCTGGCAGAATCGGCAGGCGCAAATCCAGCAAGCGGACTTGCTTCTTCAAATCGAATCATCACTCTCCGCCCTCCGCAAGGGAACTGAGCCAAACCGGGAAAAGCCGATGCGAAAGACTGGCGTGCCAGTTGGCAACGGCGTGATGATAGACTTTGAACGGCGGCTGATCTGGAACGATGACCTGGAAATCAGGCTGACGCCCACTGAAGGAAAAATGCTCCGCGTTTTCCTGGAGAATCCGGAACGCGTCTTTTCCCACCAAGAGCTGGTCTTGCGCGTCCAGGGGTATCAAACCACCCCGCAGGAAGCGACCGAAATCCTGAGACCCTTGATCAGCCGTCTGCGGCGAAAACTGAGCCAATTTCCTGGAGGCAACGGCTGGATCAACAATATCCGCTCGACCGGATATGTGTTCTACGAAACACTGCCGCGCCGTCAATGAATCGGATAATCTTTGGTCACCTTCGGGTTCCGCAGCCATTGGAAACGGCTTGTGCGGTAATCCTGAGCGGAAAATTTTTCCTGGGTAACCAGGGACAGGCTGAGTATTAATAAGAAGGCTCCCACCCATTGCGTCGCGCTCAGGCGCTCGCCCAGCCAGAGGTAGGAAAATACCAGGGTAACCAGCAGCTCGCTCAAGCCCAGCAAGGCAGTTTGCAGCCCGCCCAGGTGCTTGACGCCGAGGAATAGCGTCAGCCGCGAGAGAAAGGTGACCAGAGTCAAGCCTAAGACCGCCTGCCAGCCAGAATGCAAGCCCGCCTCTATGCTTTGACCAGAAATCAGATAAGCGGGGATGACCACACCGCTCATTGCCAGCAAGGTGTACAGCGTTACGGTTGGAGCGGGCATGTCGAATAAAACCCGCTGGTTGATCGGCAAATGCAAAGCATACAACAAGGATGCCCCCAGCATCATCAACACGCCCAGCAAATCCACCTTTTGGTGATTGGTGGAAACCAATAGCCACAGCGCCGGCAAGATCAGCCCCAGCCGCGCCAGGGTCAACCGGCTTGGGCGCTGATCATCCAGGAACAACCAAAACATCACAAACACGGGATACAAGGAATAGAGCAGTTGTCCAACGCTGGCGTCAATCCGGCTCAAGGCGCTGTAATAAAGCAAGGAACCCAACCCGTTGACGCCGCCCGCCAACAGGCAGCCCAACAATCCAGCCGGGTAGATATAGAGGTATTTCCGTTGGAATAAGAGGACAACGATGAGCAGCAACAGGGCAGCCAGGCTGGTGCGCAACGCTACCACACCCAGCGGGGGCAACCCCTGGCGGATGGCTTCCTTGCCATAGACAGGCGCTAACCCCAAGAAAAACGCCGAAGCCAGCGCCGCGCTGATGCCCTTAATTCGTGACATGTCTCATTCCAAACTGCCCGGCAACCTCAAGAACACCTCTGCTCATCGCAATAAAGAGCGGACCTCATCCAACAAGTCATCCCCTAAGAATTCACCTTTTTGCATCAAGGAATGGATGCGTCCTTCCAACCGCTTCTTTTCATCCGAGGTCAATTCTTTGGCGGTAACCACAATCACCGGTATCGCTGCCGTTTGCGGATTATCTTTCAAGGCATCCAGGACGGCAAAACCGTCCACTTCGGGCATCATCAGATCCAGGATAATCAAGTCAGGCAATTCCTTGAACGCCTGGGCAATTGCTTCTTTCCCGCTGGAAGCCTCGAACAAGGTGAAATTCCCCTGCGACTGTAAGATGCGGGTGATCAAGCGGCGGGCGTCAGGCACATCGTCGACCACCTGCACGCGGGAATACCGCTCAGCCGTCACCTTGCTGAGGGCAGCCAGCAGCCCCTCTTCCGGCTTTTCTTCGGGCAGGCGGGCAGGCAGGCTGACATCGCGCGCCCATCCTTCGCCCAGGATTTCCTTTTCGATGGGCATCGTGTGCCCGGTGCAATTGACCACAACCACTTCATCCGGCTTGATCACACCGGCGCGTACCAACTTGATCAAGCCAGCAAAAGCCACCGCCGCCGCCGGCTCGATCGATAACCCTTCCATCTTTGCCAGGATGTGAATTGTCCGAAAGGCTTCCTCATCCGTGACGCTTTCAAAGGCGCCGCCGCCCGTTTGGAGCATGCGCTGGCGGAGCAGCGTATAAGTGCGCCCGGGGTCGCCGGTTGATAAGGTCGTAATGTGGGTGCGCGGCGACCGGATTGGGGTTGCCTCGGTCAAGCCCTGTTTCCAGGCATGCACCATCGGCGCGCAGCCATCCGACTGGATGCCGCCCATTGCCGGCACCTTCGCTGTCAGTCCCATGAGGTGCAGCTCTTCGAAGCCTTTGAGCACGCCCTGGGGTCCTAACCCGCCGCTCACCGACTGCAAATACCAGTCCGGCGCCCGCCAAGGGGTAGCGCTACCTTGACCAGATCGGGTGGACAGTTCTGAAAAGGACGACAATTGTTCGGCGATCTCGTAGGCGATCGTTTTCATCGCCTCAACGGATGGAATCGAGCGCGATCCCCGCTCAAGGTACAACCCCCGCTGACGGGCAAATTCCGCTGCCACTTGCTTGGTCTGATCATACGAAGCGGTTACTTTGACCACCTGTGTGCCATAGATGGCAACCTCACGCATCTTCTCAGCCGGCACCAGGCTGGTCAGGAAAGCCCACAGCTTGATGCCGGCGCGGGCAGCATAAGCCGAATAGGCTATCGCGACGTTGCCGGTGGAGGCGAGCACCATTTCAGAAATGCCTGCCTCCTTAAGTGCGGCGATGCTCAAAGCCGCCTGGCGATCCTTGAAGGAGCCGGTGGGTCCCTGGCGTTCATCTTTGATGTAAAGATAGGGCAGCCCCAGCATCATTCCCAGATTGGCTGCGTGGAGCAGCGGCGTTCCTCCCTCGCCTAGAAAGACGACCGGGTTGAAATTTTTGACAGGCAGCACTTCGCGGTATCGCCACAGGTCGTTCGGGCGGCTGGCTGCCAGCGAAGGCAGGACAGGACCAATTCCGGCATAATCATAGCGGGCTTCGCGCCACTGTCCGCCGCAGCCCGGGCAGGCAAAACTGGTCGGATAGTATGGCGCTTCATAACCACAATCCAGGCAAACAACCTTGACAGATGTTGACACCCTCGTCATCCTTTCTAAACCAAAACCCTGGTCAGGAGGCGACCGCCGAAGCGGTGAGCTTGCGCAGCGATTTGTCTAACCGGCTAACCAGTTCTTCTTCAGTGAAACCTTCTTTCAAGATATGCTGCGAAAATTCTTCCAGGCGGGCTTGCTGTTCCTCGGTCAGTTGTGGCGAAGACAGGATGATTACCGGAATCTCGCGCAGCGCCTCATCCTGCTGCAACCTTTCCAGGATGGCAAACCCGTCAATTCCCGGCATGAGCAAGTCCAAGATGATCACCTGGGGAGTGAGAGATTGAAGCGCCGCCAAGCCTTCCGCTCCGCTTGAAGCCATGTGTACCCGATATCTGCCGTGTCGTTCCAGCACCTTCTTGATTTCGGTCAGTTCACTCTCGTTATCATCGATCACCAGCGCTTCCTGCAGGCTGCCATCCCGGTTCAGGCGAGCCAGCGCCTTCACCAGGTCCTCTTCCAGGACGGGCTTGAGCAGGTAATCCACTGCGCCCAGGCTGTACCCTTTTTCTTTCTCTTCCACGATGCTGCAGATGATGACAGGCGTCTCTTTGGTCTCGCTGTCGTTCTTCAACGCCTGCAGCACCTGCCAGCCGTCCAGGTTTGGCATGAAGATATCCAGGATGATGGCAAAGGGTTTGAGGCTGCGCGCCATTTCGATTGCCCGCGTCGAATCGGTCAGCGGCATTACGGCATAGCCGTTGTTCTCCAGGTAGCGCCGGTAGAGGTTGATCACCACCACATCATCGTCAATGACCAGGATGTTCGGTCCTGTAATAGACGGGTGGACGTCCGTTTCGACATAAGGAAGCGGCAGGGTGAAGTAAAAGGTGCTGCCCTTGCCAATTTCACTCTCAACGCCGATTCTTCCCCCATGCATCTCGATCAAGAGGCGGGAGATCGAAAGCCCCAGTCCGGTGCCGCCAACCTTCCGGGTGGGAGAGGTATCCACCTGCGAAAACGGCTGGAATAACTTTTCCTGGTCTTCCTTGGAAATGCCAATGCCGGAATCGGTGACGCAGACCTTGACCTCCGGGCGACCTTTTTCATCGGTCTGCGTGCAGACCGCCACGCGGATAAAGCCTTCTTCGGTGAACTTCGCCGCGTTCGAAAGGAAATTGATCAACACCTGGCGGATACGAGTCGGATCGGCTCTGACCAGGGGCAGGTTATCCTCGATGACGCGCTCCAGTTTGATCGGCTTATCTTTGGTCAGTCCAATCGCGGTGGACATGGCGCTGACCACCAGATCGCCGATATTGACGTGGTCATCGAACGCCAGTTCCATCTTACCGGCTTCGATCTTCGAGATATCCAGGACATCGTTGATCAGCGCCAGCAAATGCTGACCGGCGTTATGGATGGCGGTCAAGTCTTGCTGCTGCATGTCAGTAATCGGTCCATCGATTCCCTTCAAAATCACCCTCGAAAAGCCAATGATCGAGTTCAACGGCGTGCGCAGCTCATGCGACATGTTTGCCAGGAACTGCGATTTGAGCTTATCCAGCTCGCGCATTTTCTCAGTGGCAGCAAGCTGCTCCTGGTAAAGGCGGGCGTTCTCCAGGGCTACCGCAGCCGTGTTTGCCATGGTCATCATCAAGTTCAACCGCCCGGCGTCAACATCCCGCTCGACGCCGTGCATTTCCAGTTCGATCACGCCAATCGCCTGACCCTTGAGGTTCAACGGCAGGATGAGCAAGGTTTTGACCTGGTGCTCACGCATGTACGCCAGCTCGGCTGGGTCAGCATCAGGGTCGCTGATCCTGACAATCAAGGGCTGCAAAGTCTGCATGACCCTGGCGGTAGCAGGATATTTATCCAACGGCTGCTTGACCCCCACCCAATCGGTCTCGATCCAGCTCTGCTTCTTTGTCTCACCCTCAACAACCTGCTCAGGAACGACATCCGAGATGATCACCAGCACGTCTTCTATTGGTTCATAGAAGGAAATGGACACTTCATCCACGCCTTCGAAGGAATCGAAGTGCCGAGTGACGATTCGGGCGACCTCCACCACATCGAGGGGGGCATTATTCAAAGCTTCACTCAACTCATGCAGCGTGGTCAGGTCCTGAACACGCTGACGGGCTTCAGCAATCGCCTGCTGCGCCAGCTCGTAGGAGCGGGCGTTGTCGATCGCCACGGCAATCTGGTCAGCCAGCACTTTTAACGCAGCGACATCGCCCGGCTGAAAAGCCTCCGTTCGAGGCGACTGCACATCCAGAGCGCCGATGATTCGCTCGCCAATCTTCATCGGGATTGCCAGCTCAGATTTTGTCTCTGGCAGCAGCAGGTTGAAGCGGTGGATGGGGTTTTGAGCGACATCATTGATCACCAGCGCCTCGCCCTTTTCGGTCACATAACCGATAACGGACTGCGAACCAACCGCCAGCGAGTGCCCGCGGCGCTTCATCTCTTCTCCGGCGGCTCCCGTGGACGCCCGCACCACGGCGTTTTGATCTGCCTCGTCCAGCAAAAAGATCGAGGCGTGATAAAAGCCATAACGGTCACGGATTAATTCGACGCTGCGGTTCAAGAGGGCATCCAGCGCCAGCGTGCCGGAGGTATCGCGGGCAATTTCGGCGGCGGTAGCAATCTGGTTCGCACGCCGATTGGTCTCTTCCAGCAGCCTCAAGTTCTGAATTGCCACCGCAGCCTGCGCCGCTAGCGCCATCATCGGACGGACATCCTGCTCGGTAAAGCGCACGCGCTCACGATAGAGCGCCGTGATATTCCCGATCCACATACCACCTACCTGGAGCGGTACAATCAACAGGCTGCGCGCCTTCAACTGTTCCACCACAAGCTCGCGAACGGCATCCACAATCAACAGGTCATTCAAGGCATCTTCGATCAGCGTTGGAGCGTCGGGGCGCATCAAATAGCGGACGGTCTTCCAGGTGCGCAAAGCAAAACGAGACGGCAATTGCTCGCCGGCAGCGGGGTCATCGAACCAGGCTGAGAAAGGAATCATCCACTCGGGGACCTCCTCCCCCTGCCAGGGCTGGTCAAACAGGTTGATGACCACCAGGCTGGCATAAGGATGACCCACGATCGTAGATTTGCGCATCACCTCTATGATATGCTCGGCTGACTGCGCCATGTTTAGCTCGGCGCTGGCTCGGTAGAGCATGGCTGTTTCGGCAAGGGCGCGCTGGGTTTGTTCGTATAATTTGGAATTCTGAATTGAGGTAGAAATTTGCCCGACCAGCGTTTCAGCCAGGTCCAACTCCTGAGCGCTGAACTCGCGGTCTTTCTCCAACAGATCCAAAGTGACAACGCCCGTCACTTTTCCAGCAGTTATCAACGGGAAGATGGCGATGGTCTCCACTTCCCTCAATCGCAGCAGGCTATGCATTGGCGCTACCAGCGGGTTTTTCTGCGCTTCTTTCGCCACCAGGGGCTTGCGGGTCGCAATTACCTGTTCGATAGCCAAATTGCCCTTTACAGGAATGCGGTAACCAACCATTGGAGAGGTTTCAACTTGCGAGCGTTCAGCAACGATGGACAGCTCTAACCCCAATTCATCCAACAAAGCGATGGTGACATGCCCTAACGAAAAGACCTGAATCAATTCTTGGGCGACCGAATCCAGCACCTGGCGCAGGTCAGGAGAAGACACCATCGCCGAGACCACCCGGTTGAGCAGCGCCAACTGTTCACTGCGCTGCTGCGCCTCCCTGGCGCGCTGTTCCACAATCGTGAATAGCCGTGCATTCTGGATGGCAATGCTGATCTGCTGGCTGGCAGTGAGCAACAGGGAGCTGTTCATCTCCGCTTCGCTGCGCTCACGCCGTCCAAAAACGCATAACGTGCCTAAAACTTCCTCTTTGGCAATCAGAGGCACGCCGAAATAGGATTTAAAGCCCTGGGCGATCATCCCGCGCACATCGACAGGCGCCTGTTCAGTCAGGTCGCGCAGCCCAAGCGGTCGCTGGCTGGAAAATACATGATGGCACAAAGTGCCATCCAAACCGTGGCTCTGCATCCAATTGACCAAGCCCTGCGGCAGGTTCTGCTGAACAATGACCTGCAACTGTCCTTTAGCCTCATCATACAGGCTGATCAAGCCGCTCTCGAAGCCGGTGGCAGCCAGCACCTGCCGGAGGACTTCCTGCAACGTCTCTTCCAGGCGCAGCGAACCGGCTGCCGCGCGGGCGATGGCATACAAGGCTTCCGTCTCAGCCAGAGCTGCTTGAGTTTCCTGAAAGAGGCGGGCATTCTCTAAAGCCAGCGATAGCTGATCCGAGACCTGTTCGACAAGCCGGCGGTCGTCTTCGCTCCAAACGCGCTGCGGAAATTCATCCACCACTTCGAGCACGCCATATTGCCCATCTGGCATGCGTATGGGCACCGATAAAGTCTCCACCGGCTTTGAAATTGGAAACCGGAAAAGCTCTTCCGGGCTTGACTCGATGGCGATAGCCGGCGGTTCAAGCGTGACCGTCGGCGCCGGAGGGAGTGACGGAGCGACAGGACCTTCGAGAACCTGGGCAAAGCCAACCCAATCAAACCTTTCATCCTCTCCCTGGCGGTCGTGATAGTGTTTGCGCAGCGTCAGCCTGATCGGCACCAGCGCGCCGGCGCTGTCCTGGAATACGGCTTCAGCTTCGAAGACCCGCTGGTTTTCGGTTTGCGCCTCTTGCCAGAGATGACGCAATTCTGCCGACCCGGCTGATAACCCATAGCTCATCAGAGACTGTCCTGTAAATGAACCGGCGTCTATCCCCAGCACATCTTTCACCTCAGGGCTGCAGGAAAGGTAAAGTCCCTGCGCATCGCAGGTGAAGGACCAGCCGCCCATTGCGCCTGAACCGGAGGGCGTTGTGGACGGTTCGACCTTACCCGGAATCACCTGCTCCCGGGAGAAACCCGAAAAAATCGTGTCAATACGGCTGGGCAGTTTTTTCTTCGACATATTGAATCAACTCCTGCGCCAGTGCCCGGTACTGCAAAGCGCCACGGCTGTTCTTGATATAGTGCGTGATAGGCAAGCCGGCAATGATGCTTTCGCGCAGCTTGGTATCGACCTCGATGACCGTATTGATCAGCCCTTCACCAAAGGTGGTACGCAAGTACTCGATGAGCGTTCGATGGATGCGGTTCCGCCGGTCCATCATCGTCACCAGGATGAAGTAAATGAGACCCGAATTCGTCTGTTGACGAACTTGCCGAATCGTTGCCATCACATTCCGCAGCCCGTGCGCCGAAAAGTATTCCGGCTGGGTGGGGGCAATTACATAGTGAGCCGCCGTCAGGGCGTTCCAGGTGACCGCTCCAAGAGAGGGAGGGCAGTCCAACAAGACATAATCATAGCGATTGACCCTGCTCAGCGCATTTTTCAAAATGTACTCGTAACTCCGCCGCATCGGGAGGAATCGCTCCGCCAGGGCAATATCGGCGTTGGCGGGGACCAGTTCCAAGCCGGGAATGGCGGTTTCTCGGCTGACGCTGAGCAGCGACTCAGAATTGAGCATTACATCGGCAATCGAATGGCGCAGGTCAGCCGGCGTAACCCCCAGCCCCAAGGATAGGTTCGCCTGAGCATCCAAATCAACCAACAGGACTTCCTTTCCTGCTTCGACCAGCGCGCCGCCTAACGACAAGGTCGTGGTGGTCTTTGCCACGCCGCCTTTTTCATTTGCAATTGCGATGATCCACATAGCAACTCCTATCAGAAGTTAGAGCCATCATCGGGCTGGTGAGAGAGAACCGTCTGGCTGTCATCGTCGTTGGTAGAGGACGGTTGGAGATCTTCGTCTGAGGCTGGTTGACGCCTGTCTTGCGCCAGAGGCTGGATGACGACCCGACCTTTTTGAATGCGCAACGCCTTGGTCAGTTCAGCGATTGCCACCTGGATGATTTCCTCGGGGTCATTCGACCTGCGCAATTGGGAGGTGATTTGTCCAACCATGAACTCGCGCTCTGCGCGCTGGCGGGTCGTTTCCAACAGGCGGGCATTCTCCAATGCCAGTCCAACCTGGTCTGCCACCGCTTTGACCAGGCTGACCTCTTCTTCTGTCCAAACATGCCCGCCGTCGACGTCCTGGAGCATGAGCGAACCAATGATATGACCACGCAGCGAGATGGGCACAGCCAGGTCGTTCCCTTCCTGGGTTTGCCCACTGCCCTCCGTCTCTGCGCCCGCAGCAGCCTTAACTTTGCTGCTTCTGTGTGAAACGGGAGATAGTTGACCGAAGGAATACACATAGCCTTCCCATAGCCGCTGTTCGATCTCTTTTTGCCACTCAGCGCTCAGGTAATCACGCTGCATCATTTGAGCTTCCTGCAATGCCTGCCGGGTGGCGCTGAACAGCCGTGCGTTTTCGATTGCGATGGCAACCTGGTCTGCCAGCACCGAAAGCACGACAACATCCTCCTCTTTGAAGGCATTGGCTTCAACGCTTTGCACATCCAGCGCTCCAATGACCTGGTCGCGGACAATGAGCGGCAGCGCCATCTCGGACCTGGTTAGGGGCAAGTCGGGGTTGTTGAAGAAGACGGCATCGCGACCGACATCAAGGGCAATACGCGGTTCGCCGCGGTCGGTCACGTAGCCCACGATACCTTCTTGACCAATTTGCAGGCGATGCCCGCGCGCCAGCATCTTTCTGCCGCCCTCGCTGTTAGCAGCGCGCAGCACTGCAAACTCGCGGTTGGCGTCCACCAGGAAAATGCCCACATGATAAAAACCCAGCCGGTCGCTGATGGTTTGTGTGATGAGTGGGAGCAATTGATCCAGATCCTGGATGGTGGCAATCGAGCGGGCAATATCAGACACGGTCTGCATCTGCGCCGCGCGCTGCATCATCTCCTCTGTTGCTTCGGCAAGCTCCGCCGTCCGGTCTTGCACACGCATCTCCAGCGTTTCTACCGACTCCCTTAGCCGCTCGTTCATCGCCTGGAATGCTTTCGCCAAAACACCTGCTTCATCCTGGCTGAACGTTGCGACGTTGACCTCCAACCGCCCACCAGCGGCACCCTGCGCCTCGCTAGCCAGTTGCCTGATCGGTCGTACGATCATCCTGGCAAGCAGCGCCATGCCAGCCGCCGCCAGGCTGCTGACCACCAGGGTCGCCAGCATGATCTGTTGAGTAACTATTCTTAGTTGCGCAGCGGTTTGCGGCGAGTTATCTGCGGTTTCCAGCAATGCGCTGCGGACAATCAGCCAATTGACCGCAGCGGCAACCCCCAGCGCAGCGAAGACAACCAGAGAGCCTGCCGCCGCCACTTTGAGTGCAAAGCTCCAATGGGGGAATTGTCTCTGGTAAACGAAGAAGCCAAGCAGCAACAGCGCAATCACCAATAATGGATGGAGCAAGCCGACCGCTTTGATCTGCATCCGGTTTGCTGCTCCAAGGATGTCGATGAAGATGACCAGAAAGCCTGTCAATGCGCCTAAGGTGAAAATCTGATGGCGCCTTTCCTCCGGCAGCCGCATGGGCGGGATTGCAGAAGCTGCCAACACGGCTGCAATGCCCAACGCCAGCCCAAACCCTGAGACAATCAGCGATAAGAAGATTGCCCCCAACAGTAAACCGCCAACGAGCAAATAGATTCCTTCCTGCTCGCGAGAGATGCGGCTGAACCAGGCGCCCAAAAGACAGCAAACCGTCATCCACCAGAACGCCACCATCAACTGAAGGGGCTTCGCCGTGGGATTTCGCAATACATTCAGCGAGGCGAATACTGCCAGGATGAACATCACGCCCGCGATGCTCAACCCCAGCACGAAAAGCGAGCTCCTCCTCTTTCGGACAGCCACGAGCGGAAGGGTATCAGGGTCACGATTCATTTCCGATTCCTTACGCATGGGATGGTTCATCTTCTGCCTCGCCTCCATCTCCCGCTCCAAGCCGTATTACACCCTTTGGAACGCGCAGCACTTCAGCCAGTTCCTTGATGGCAGTCTGGAGAATAGTGTTGATATTGGTGGATGAGCGCACCTTCGCCGTGATGTCAGACAGGATGCGCTCACGTTCAGCGCGAAACTGAGCATTTTGATACAGCCGGGCGCTGTCCAACGCCTGCCCAAGCTGATCGGTCAAGGTTTGCACCAGCGCCCTTTCCTCTTCGCTAAACTCGACATTTTCACCGTTCTTGCGAAAATCAATGACGCCCAGCAAATCCTCGCGCACCCTGATGGGGACGGAGACATTGGTATGATCGGGGAATTTAGCATAGACCACCTCGCCCCGCTCCAAAGCTTCCCGCATCCAGGGCTGCAGTTCTTCTTCGGCGTGGAATACCCCCTGTTCGTTTGCCCGGTATCCTGGCTGCCGCCGGGAGCGCACCACGGCTTCCCAACCGGAACGGGTAATTTCTGAATAAGCGCGCCGTTCGGCTTCCAGGGCTTCATGAGCCTGTTCGAAGAGACGGATATTTTCGATAACCAATGACAGATATCGGGCGACCAAGTTCAAGAGTTCTCGCTTTTCCTGGTCAAAGCCGTCTGTAAAGGTGGATTGAACATCCAGAACTCCGATCACCCGACCTTTCACCAGCAAAGGAAGGACTAATTCGGACCTGGCGGCGGGCAGGTGAATGTTTGGGATATAGTGGGGGTCAAGCTGAATATCGGGAACATAAACGATTTTCCCAACTGCGGCAGCATTTCCTACAATCCCTTCTCTGCCCACTCTGAGCCGCAGCCCGGCTTGAACCATGCGTTGACCGCCCGCTCCGCGGTCCGCCGCCCTCAAAACGGCATACTCTCCGCTGGCATCCACCAGGTAAATCGCCGCATGGTACAGGGTAAAGCGGGTGGCAATCTGCTGGGCGGCTTCCTGCAGCAATTGATCCAGGCTTTGAATTTCACTGATGCGGCTGAAAATCTGTCCGATTTCTGTCAGCATTTCATTTCGCTGCCTGATTTCCTCTGCGCGCAACCCCAACTGTTTTTCCAGCAGCGAGACATGCCCCGCCAAGCGCGTTTCGACCAGGTTCAAAACATCAGTGACCAGGTTGAGATCCCCCTTCTTGTCCATGGCGTGCACATCGCTCAACATCCCCTGGATGGAAAGGTATGCGCTCCTGGCGCGTTCCACGAGCAGGTCAAGAGGGAGCGTCAGCATCCTCGATAACACCACTGCCAGGATCAAGATGATCATCCCCAGGCTAGCCGCCAAAACCAGGTTGTTATATTGTAACGATGTGGCAATTCGTTGGCTTTCCTGGCGTAAGATGTTGATGCGGTTTTCAAGCGCTGGCTGATTCAATTCAGGCGTTTCAGCCAGGAGCGCGTTCAACTCATTTTGCAGGCTTCGTTGCTGGCTTCTGAAAGCGCTATTGGCTTGCAGCGAAAAGATCGCTACCGGCATCAAGGCAACAAGGAGAAGCACCAATGTCAGGCGGTTACGAATTCCCATGATTTTTCTCCACTTTCATGGTTGACATCATGTCCAGGCTGCCCGTCGGCGGGCTTTGCGAAGGCATAGAGTCCCGCTGGCTGGTTTCCTTTGCCGGCTTTCCGCGGTCGATGTGCACCTCCACCTGGGCAAACTCAAAAGCGCGGCGAATCTCCTGGACGGCTGTGCGCATGACGGCGTCGATATCCAGCGACTCGCGCATGCGGGCAGCCACCTCGCCCAATTTCCTTTCCCTTTCAGCCCGCAGACTTTCATGTTCGAAGCTGCGGGCGACATCAATCGCCGATGAAATCTGCAGGCTGATCTGGTCGAACAATTGCACATCTTCCTGAGTGAAATGCTCGCCGCTTGCCTTGACCTCCAGGCTGGCAACGCCGATCACTGCGCTCAAGGATTGGAGCGGAATAAAGGCAATGGTATTCACCTGGCGTAGTCTCATGTATTCATCCAATGTCGAGCTTCCTGCTTCCTCCAGGTCCTGGACGATGACACGGGTCACTCGTTCCTTGAATACGCTTTCCAACGACTGGTGCGCATCCAGGTAAATCTTGACGCCCAGCAAGTTTGCCCCTGCAATGAAGGGATCACTCGAAGCGCTGGCGACCAGCGTCAACGCATTGCCATCCGGTTCCAGCAAGAACATCCCGCAGTGAACCAGGTCAAAGCTTACGCGCATCTTTTGTGAAACGTGATCCAACAACTCGATCAAATTCGTATGCGAGGCAGCCACCGAGGTAATCTCTTGCAACAAGCGTATCTGTGTCGCCCGCAGTTGCGTTTCTTCCAGAAGCCGGGCGTTATCCAAAGCTAAAGAGACCTGGCTGGTAATGGCTTCGACCAGGGTGAGGTCCTCTTCCTCCCAGTGGTCATCCGGCGATTCTTGCAATAATCCGACCACCCCCACCAGTTGGTTATACATCGTGACCGGCGCCAAAAGGATGTCGCTGCCATTTCCATCTGCGATCCCGCTCAACTCGTGAGCTGGCACGATGATAGGATGTCCACCAGACAGGCGCGAAAGCACCGGCTCTGGCAGGCGCTGATTCATCGGCAGCACCTGGAGCGAGTCATACTTGAAGCCTTGCGGGCGATTTCCAAGCATCTCTCGCGACCAGGATTTCTGCGTATAACGCTGGTAGATCGAATTCGCCTCGCGGACGCTCCGCTGCAGGTTTTGAATCAAGCGGACACTCTGAACTGCCAACGCAATTTGGTCAGCAAGAATTTGCAGGATCGAAATATCATCTTGCGAAAAGGCTGATTGGCGGTCGCTGTGAATGTTCAACACACCCATGATTTCCCTGCCCACTCTCAGGGGCAAGGCAACCTCTGAGCGCGTCTCGGGCAGCATGAAATCCTTCCTGAAGAGAAAATCACTGTTCACATCGCTAATCAGGCGGGGGGTTCCGCTATTGACCACGCCCGAAATAATGCTGACCTCTCCCAGGCGCATCGCCTGTCCTCGTTTCAGGTGGTAGCTGCCTGCTTCGCCTGTGCCAGCCATCAAGCGGACATACCGACGCTCTTCATCCACCAGAAAGACAGCCACGTAGTAATAATTCAAGCGGGATTTGATGAGGTTAATGCTGCGGTTCAACAACACATCCAGCTTGCGGATGCTGGCTGTTTCACGCGCCAGCTCACCCACCAGCCGGAGCTGCGCTTCACGAAGGTCCAAGTCATTCTGCAATTCCCTGCGCCTGCTTTCTTGTTCAGCTTTCTCCGTTTCGAGCGAAGCCGAAAGCAGATTCAAGGATTGAACCAGGCTGCCAAGCTCATCACGGCTATCCCCAGAGAATGAAACGCCTGTCTCGCCTTTGCGCAATTGGTCGACCCCCCTCCGTATTTCGCCAATCTGGCGGTTCAAGCCGTTGCCGATGAACCACGCCCAGAGCAAACCCAGAGCAAACAAGATCAGTGCCAGTGGGATAAAGAGGCTGATGTGATCAGGGAAACCTGCAATAATTTCATCTGCGATCCCCTCGAGGGTGGGCTGCCTCAACAATGCAACCAGGCTTTCCAGGTTCGTCACCGCGCCAACAACCAGGCTTACCAGCCCGATGCCAATCGCCAGATAAACGCTGGACACGCGCAAGTTAATCGACCAATTTCTCAAGAACCGGTCAATCATGGCGCACCTTCCTTGCTTTCGAGTGCAAGATGTCGGTTGCGTTATGAGTCATGCTGCCCTCCTTGCAACCGGTCTGTCGCTGGCAGGTCATCCAACTTGAGTTGAATGAAGGTGTGCGCTGACCCGAACGCCCTGCCTAATTCCTGCACAGTGTTTTGCAGAACAGCCTCGAGGCTTATCGTATTCCTGATCTTTGTCGAAATCAGGTTGATCTGTTGCTCACGCATGGCAAGGTGTTGGGCTTCCTGCAATAATCGGGCATTTTCCAGAATCAATGCCAGGCGGTCAGCCAACTCTTCATACATGCTGATGAAAGGCTCAGGAATTTCCGCCTGGTCAAAGCGCAGTTCAAAAGCTCCAATGGTCTGCCCGCGCATTTTCACCGGCACCGCCAGGACGGCTCCTGCCTCTGCAGATGGCTCTGGCACGTCGCCAGCGGCAATCACCATCTTACCCAATTGAATCGCCTGGTCAATCAAGGGGTGCTCACCCTCTGCCGCGCCGACGACCATATTTTGATAGCGGTAGCCGCGCGCCGCCAGGCTACGCCGTTCAATCGATTGCCAGGCTTTCTGGGTGAACGAACCATAAACGCTTTCCAGTTCCTTCACGGTTTGCTGCATATCGTGGAGCAAGCGAACGTTTTGGAGGGCAATCGAGAGCTGGTCGGTAACGATCTGCAGCATGTACAGCGCCTCGTCCGAAAAAGCTCCCCGCTGCAAACTGTGAACCTCGATCACCGCCCCCACGTCAGCGCCAACCTTGAGGGGGATTGCCGCCACTGCGCGGGTATCGGGCAGCAGAGGACTCACCTGGTAATAGGGGTCTTGGACGATATCGTTAATGGCGCGAATCCGTCCCGCAAGGGCAACATCGCTGACGATATCAGGGTCGCCAATGTGGACGCGATGGCTGCGCTCCAAGAGAATCTGTCCCGCCTCGCCGGTTGCCGCCGCCAAAACAGCCTCGCCGCCTATGTCATCGAGCAGGTAAATGCCCACATAATAATAGTCAAAGCGGTCGTGAATCAGATCCACCGTCCCGTTGAGCAATTCATTAACATCACGCAACGCCGTCAACTCACGCGCCACTTCAACCGCGATTTGGAGCTGCCGGGAGCGCGTCTCCAGCGCCTCAGTCCTTTCTTGGATGCGCGCCTCCAGGTTCGAGACAATCCCCCGCAACTGGGCAGTCATATCGTTGAAAGACCGCGCCAATGCGCCGATCTCATCCAACTCCTCGACCTCGGCAGTGAGGTGGAGTTCTCCCGCAGCAATTCTTTCAGCGGTCTGGCTCAAGCGGCGCAAGGGGGCTGTAATCCGATTCGTCGCCACCAACCCAATCAACAGAGCCGTCAGCGCTGCCAACGCCATCAAGAACAGGTTGACATAAATGCTTCGGAAAATCGAGCGGTACACTTCGGACTGCGATTGCTCAGCCATCAAAGCCGCTTCCATCCTGGGCAGCCAGCGATAAACCCCCAGGACATTGTCTCCCTGATACCCGGCATATACCCCCTTGCCGCTGGATCGATTTTCCAAAGCCTGATAAATACCGCTTGAAAATACAAAGCTCTGACCAGCCTGAAAACCGGGGTACACCGAACTGGTCAAGAGGCGATGACTGCGACCTACCAGGTAGGTCTCGCCTGATGCGCCTAAGCCTCCCGGAACCGCCAGCAGCTCATCCAGCTTCTCCATGTTAACCCGACCAGCGATCAGCAGGGGCGATTCCATTCCGGCGCTCGAGGCAAGCGGCGCGACAACCGTCATTTGCAGCCGCCCATCCACAGAAGTCGTTGGAGGCGATATGAATTCCGCCAGCCTTCCCTGCTGGTAAATATCCTGCTGCCCCAGGTATAAACCCAGATTTTCTTTTGTAGTGGAAAGAATCACTTCTCCTGCAGGATCGATCAGGAATATTTCATCGAACAGTCCAGTCTCTTGCAGCACACGCCGGAAACGTTCCAGGAGCACCTGTGCCGCTGCAGAGTTCAAAGCTGCTTCGTTTTGAGCGCTGCCATCGAATAACCATTGGATTTCATACTCGGTCGGCGATGCAACTTTCAACTCAGCCAGCAGCCGGTCGAGCCAGGCGTTGATATTCTTTTCCTTCATATCGACGACAGAGGTCAACTGATCGAAGAGTTGATTTTGAACTGTTTGCACGTTGATCATGCTGGCGATGGTTGTCGTGAGCACCAGGGGAACGATGACCAGCAGAACAAAGGTGCCAATCAATCGCACCCGAATCGAGCGCGCCGGTCTCTGCACGTAAATCTGCACCACTAATGCCAACAAGAACAAGAGCATGACGCCAATCGTGTAGGGCAAGAGCGTGGGTATCAAGTACTGCTCGTAGCGGTCTAGCGGTTCGAAACGGTTGACCAGGGCGAGCGAGGCAATATAACCGGCTGCGCTGACGCCCCAAATGGGGATTTGAGCGGGTGCAAAAATCATCCCTGCCAGGATGATGAAGAGCGTCCCCCCAATCATATGGTAAACGGTCAAGCCGCGCCAAACCAGCTCATTGGCGCCATAAGCGGCTGCAATTGCCAGCGAAATCAGCGCTGCTGACGTTCGCAACCGTCCCGCCGACCGCAAGCGGAACGCCAGAGGCATCGCCAGGGCTGACCCAAGGGTGATGAGCGGCGGCAGCAACGCCTGCCAGATGCTCGTTTGCCAATAGAGATACAGGCAAAACCCAATGGTCAGAGCGGCATAGGCTACCAGGAGGTAAATAAAACGATTCGTTGCAAGGGAGAATTTAGGAGTTGAGGACATATTGGCGCTCATCCTTCTTCAGAGGGTCCCGCTGCAGTTATTTTTTGTGAGCCTCCATTGCCGCGGCGGCTGTCTTTGGCTGTTCGCACGAAGAAAGACGCCTCCTTGACGCCAGGCATTTGACCCAGTTCGCGCACCGCATTGCGCAGCAAGCTGTCCAAATCCAGCGAAGTCGACAAGCGAGAAATGAACTGGTTCAGCAGTTGCTCGCGTGTGGCGCGCGTTTGCGCTTCCTGGTACAACCTGGCGCTTTCGATCGCCTGACCGAGTCGTTCGCCCAGCTCGTGCAACAGGTTGATTTGCTGAGCCGGCAGTTCATCGCCTTCGGGCCAGACATCCAAAATTGCCAGGGTCTCGCCGCGAACTCTCAGCGGCACCCGGTAAGGAGGTTTTCGCTCCGCTAAGGGCTCTGTCAACGGTTCTTTCGATAGGACCGGGTTGATGCCGCGCAAGTCATATTGATATGCCTGGACAGGTTTCCCTGGAACTGCCATTTTTTGTTTTCCTTTTTCCGCTTCATCCAGGTTAACCTGGCGGATACCTTCACGAAATTCCTGGAAAAAGCGGGCATTTTCAATGGCAGTCGCCAGTTGGTCAGCCAGGTTCTGTAACGTGTTCACCTCATCCGGCTGAAAATCATTCTCATCACGGCTATGAATATCCAGCACGCCTAATAACTGCTGGCTGCCCCGCAAAGGCAAAGCGATTTCAGAGCGGGTATCGGGCAAATCAGGGTCGGGGGAATAGAGCGGATCCGCGCGCACATCGGTCACATACACGGCGCTGGTGCTGGCGACATAGCCCACGATCGAATTCTGGTTAATGCGGTAACGCCGCTCCTTATCGGTCAGGGCTACGCCGCTGGATGTAAATGCCGCCTGGAGGTGAACATATTCGTAGTTAGGGTCGATCAGGTATATGCCAACGTGATAAAACCCAAACTGCCCGCCAATCAGACCAACCGCCTGGTCTAATAATTGCGCCAGGTTACGGACTTTCATCGATTCGCGGGCAACATGCAGTGCAGCCTGTAACTGGTTGATCTTTCGCTCCAGCGCCCTGGTGCGGGTAGCAATCTCATGTTCCAGGTCTGCCATGACCTGTCGCAATCGGTCTTTCATCTCGATGAATTGCTGCGCTAATAAACCCAGCTCATCATTCGACCTGGCTTGAAGCGAAAGGTCCCAGTCGCCCTGGCTGATGCCGGCGATGGCGGTAGCCACTTCTTTTACGGGACGAACGATGCGGTCCACCAGTATGGAGCTGATCAAAACCACCGCAATCAAAATGAGCACACTGAAAGGCAGCAATTGGCGGTAGATCAGGCTCCTCGTATTCTGAACCAGTTCGGTTTTCAGGTCAGATACCACCCCCAGGATATCTTTGGACTCAACCACAGCCGCCAGACTCCATCCCGTGCTTTGCAGGGGAGCATAGGCAATGAATAATACCCTGTCATCCAATTCCAGCCGGGCAAAGCCCAATTGACCTGCTGTCATCCGATCCAGAACCATGGCAACGCGCGGTTCTTCTTTCAAGCTCGTAGCGAACTCGTTGACGCGCGGCAAGCGGTTGAGGAAATCGCGATAACCCTGCTCAGGCAGTGCAATGGCAGCGCCGTCTTGATCCACCATGAAGGTATAGCCGGTTCCCAGCACACTCATCGACTCAACCGCCGACTTAAGATTGTTCAGGGTGACATCGATGCCGATCACACCCAACAATTTCCCATTGCGGTCAACCACTGCCTGCGCTGCAGTCGTCACGAGCCCTTTTCCGGTGGCATCCACATAAGGACTGGACCAGTAAGGCGAGCCAATCTTCTGGGGCGAGGTGCTGCCCAGGTACCAAGGGCGCTGTGTCACCGTGAAGTCTGGCGGCAAGACAGCTCCCAGGTTGATGTTCGGATAATACCGGGTGACTTCGTTTTCGGTGGCGTAATAGAGGGCAACCACATCTGGATTCCGCTCCATGATTGCCGGCATCGCCAGGTCGAGGTATGCCCCCAGTTCAATATCCCGCCGGGCGTTTTCATCAAGAGATGTGGTTGCCGGCAAGAAGACGCTGGTCACATCATCAGGTGAATTGGCGTACTGCCCCTCCGTCCCAAAGGTCATGTGCTCTTCCAACTTCCAAAAGCGCGTCAGGGTGCCTGCAGCATCTTGCTCGTAAACTGAAGCGATGAAACCTGCCAGATACTGCGTATCCTTCAATACTCTGGTGAGGACCTGGTCATACTCGCGGGCATTCTTCTGCGTTAACTGCTCGAGGTAAGTCTCCGCTTGCGCGGTGAGCGCCTGGCTGCTAATTTGGTCCGCAGAGGCGCCCAGGTTCTCAACGGAACTGATTGCCAGGTAAGATAAGATGACGATCGTTGCCAGCACTAACCCGATGGTCAAGCTAAAGATCTTCGTTCGAATGCTTCCAGAAGTCAATTGCCTGCTTGTCTCTTTCATCGACTTCTAACTCCTTTGAATGAGACGGTCCTCTTCCAGCCGCCCTGTGCCAGATGAGCCGCCATCGGACAACCGTATTTGAACGCGCGAGGCTTTGACCGCAGTGCCGATCTCTTGAACGGCAGTTTTTACCACCGTTTCCAAATCCAGTGAACTTTGAACCCGATTGGAAACCTGCCCGACAAGGCTTTCGACCTGTGCGCGGTTCTGGATTTCTTCGACCAGACGGGCGATCTCCAAAGCCGGCAATACCGCCCCCACCAGGTCTGCCGCCAGGTTGCGCTCCTCCTTTGACCAGGGTTTCTGGTCATGTTCCCGCCGCAGGGTCAAAGTTCCCAGCTCCTGCCCGCGCAGGACCAGCGGAATGGTCAACTCATACGCTTCTGCCCCTTGGCTTTCCTGAGCGGTACGTTCTGAACGCGCCTCCTGGTCAACAGGCAAGGCTTCCACAGGTTGAATGCCCAGGCGGTTATAGCGGTACGCAATTGCCTTGCGCTCCAGGCGCTGCCGCCAAGCCTGGCGCGTCTGCTGACCATAGAGGGCATTCAATTCTTCCAGCGCGCTGCGGCTTTCTTGCAGGAGGCGCGTGTTTTCCAAAGCCAGGGCAATCTGGTCGGTCATGAGCTGCAGCGTCTCGACATCCTCATTCGTAAAAGCCGCCGCCTGGATGGATTGCACATCCAAAACCCCAATCACTTGATCACGAATCTTAAGCGGCAACGCCATCTCAGAACGGGTTTCGGGCAAATCCGGGTTGTTGAAAAAGACCGCATCCTCTCCGACATCCAGCGCAATACGGGGTAAACCGGTGCTGGCAACGTATCCCACAATGCCCACCTGACCGATGCGCAGTTTATGCTCGCGGGCAAGCATGCGCTGTCCACCTTCGCTGTTGGCAGCCTGAAGGACGGCATACTGGCGGGCGTCATCAACCAGAAAGATACCGACATGGTAAAAACCAAAGTTTCGCGAGATCAAGTGGGTGGTGCGCGTCAGAAGCTGGCGAATATCTCGAATGGAGGCTGCTTCCTTGGCAACTTTTGCGGCTGCCTCCAATTGCCGCGAGCGCCGTTCCAGGTCAAAGGTGCGCTCAGCCACCCGCTGTTCCAAGCCAGCAATCGATTCCCGCAACTGCGCCGTCATTTGGTTGAACGTTTCGGATAGAATACCCAGCTCATCGGAAGTTTCGACCTCCACTGTCTGGCTCAGGTCGCCGGCAGTGATCGCCCGGGCAACCTTCGTCAACGTTTGAACTGGCGACAGGCTTTGCCGAATGGTCAACCATAACAGACCAAGCAAGATTCCCAAGCCAGCCACCCCTGCCCAACCGGCGCTTCGCTGGACCACCTGTAATGAAGCCCTCAATTCAGCTTCAGGCTGCTGGGCGATGACTGCCCAACCATTTTCCAGCCTTTGGGCATGGGCGCGCCAGGACACGCCGCCGCCATCCAGAAAGAACACATCGCCTTGCTGTCCCTGCCTGGCAGCCCGAACCGGAGGATAATCACTCATGTCTGCCAGGATAGGCGCCAAAGCCTCGCCGGATCCTGCGCTGGAAAATCCCACCAGACGGTCCTGCTCATCGACGACGTAGGAAAAGCCTGAGTTGCCCACCTGCATCAAGTCCAAATCCTGCCCAAAGGCAGAAAGTTTCTCTGCAAGCGCCAGCACCCCCACCACCTGCGCCTCCGAGTCGAGTATCGGCACAGCAACAGTCAAAACCCCCGATGCGGCGCCCGCTTCAGGAATTGCCTGGATGCTATAGGGGACTCCTTGGGCGCTTTGAGCAAACCAGGTCTGCCGGCGAACATCATCCGCCGTTGCACCCGCCAGCGACCAGGCGCCTTTCTGGCTGACCAGCTTGCCATTAAGGTCATAGGTTCCAATCCAGAGCACACTTGGATAAACCGCTGCCAGGTTTTGCAAAACAGGCACCTGCTGTTCAGCCTGCAACCCTGCCATATCCGTTTGGGCAGCCGCCTGTTGCAGGGCGCTCACTCTGGAATTAAGCCAGGCTCGCAGCGCGCCAGAGCCCGAGTCGCTGGCTGCCCGCAGCAGGTTGCCAGCCTGCGCCTCGATGACCTGGTTGGATTGCGAGACAATGAAAAAAGCGATGCCAAATAACAACGGCGCAGTGACCACCAGCACCAACAGCGTCAGGCGATTCTGCAGGCTGCCTCGCTGCAACTTCCTCTCCGAAATGATCTGCTGGAAACCGGCATAACCATAGACCAGTCCCAGGAAGAAGGAGACGATCAACGTGCCAGCCTGGATGGTCATCATCATTTCCCGCAGCGAGTAGAGCTGCAAGGCTAACAAAATTACGCCTCCGATGCCATTCGTGACGAACAATAACACCGCCAATCGCTGAGGCTGGCGGGGCAGCGAGCGGTCAAACCGCGCCAGGTAAATCAACAACCCCAGCAGAAAGAGGAATGCCACTTGAATGCCCATGATGCGAATGAACGGCGCCAACACACCCTGGGTATAATCGCGCAAGGCAATAAACCCGCCTGAATAAGTTTGGGCATCCAGCCCCGTGTAATACAGGCGGGTACCAAAGCGCACATCGAGAATGGCGACTATAAAAGGCAGAGCAGTGAGAACCGCCGTCCCCCACCAGATCCAGCGCCATCGCCCGCTGATCCAGGATTTTTTGATCAACAATATCGTGATCAAGATTAACAGGGGCTGAATCATTGGCGTCGTGACTGCCAGGGCAACCGAGGGAACATAGGCTTGCGTCAAGCGGGTCGCCTGAACGAACTGACCTTCGAAAAAGCTATTGAGCCCCACAACGCCCAGGAACAGGGCTACCAACTGATTGGCAAGCTGACGCGGATTGAGAGCTAAGATATACAAAGCCAGCGTTAACTCGATGAACGCCAGGAACCAGGCGATATACTCGGTTGGAAGCAGCGTAACGGTCATGTGTGCAGCTCCTCTGACTTGGAAAAATCACTCGCCCTGGCAGTTGGCTGATCCTGTTCCAGAGCAGCCACGTGCAGGCGGATGACTCCCTCGGACGCGTCCAAAATTTGCCCTAGCTCGCTGACTGCAATGCGTAAAATCGAGTCAATATCCGTCGAGCTTTGCACTTTGCGGGTGATCTCGGTGACAAGGCGCTCGTAACTGGCTTGCCGCTGGGTGCGCTCCAACAGGCGGACGTTTTCCAGCGCCAGCGCCGCCTGGTTGGTAACAGCCTCTACAAAAGCCCTGTCTTCAGGTCTAAGCTCTGGGTTATCTAATTCCAGCAGCAACCTGCCGATCTCTTGTTCACGCAGGACAAGGGGGAATTCCAGGCTTCCATCCGAACCGGGTTCTATGGTTGCACCGCTTTCGCTCTGAACCTCAAATTCCTCCACCACTTCACGCCAGGCATCGCGAATGTATTGCTGGTTATACCGGCGAAGTTCATCCAGGGTTTGCTGGACCTGCTGGAATAAGCGTGCGTTTTCTAATGCAGTCGCCAGGCTGTCGGCAATCATCTGAAGCACAGCAATATCATCCCGATCGAACGCTTGCGGTTCAGCAGATTGAACCGTCAAAGCGCCAATCACTTGCTTCGTCCCCAACATGGGCAGCGCCAGCTCGGAACGCGTCAACGGCAGGTGTGGGTTGTTGAAGCGCACCGCTTCATACCCAACGTCCAGGGCAATGCGCGCCTGGCGATGCCCGATGCACCACCCAATCATAGAAGTGTCATCCACAGGCAAGGAGTGCCCCTCCGCCAACATCTTCTTCCCCTCTTCGCCTGTGCCTGCCTGCAGGATGGCGTTTTCGCCTTGCTCATCTACGATAAAGACCCCGACATAATACAAATTGAACCGTACCCGGGTGATTTCCGCCACCCTTTGGAGCAACACCGCTGGGTCGAGGTAGGACCCCAGCGAACGGATGATCTCAGCCGTTGTGCGCAACTGCAGCAAACGCCGTTCCAGATCCTGCGTCCGTTCCAGGACGCGATGCTCCAATTGGGCGCGTTCGGCATCCAGCGAGCTGGATAATGCGCGCGATTGATTGAGAGACCTCTCTAAGCCGCGCAAAATCATGATTTGGGAAGAGGTCACCACAACGGAAACCAGCGCGAAACTGGCAAACGCCACCAGCCAGGATTGAAAACTCAGATTGACCGACTCTGTTGGCAAACTGGGAGCCGGCAACCGTCCTTGCAACATCATCCAGCCGATCCCGGCGAAAGCAGCCAGGCTAAAGAACAAAGCCGAAAACCCGGCGCGGTAGCCCAGCAGCAGACCAGCGATAAATGGCAGCGCCAGCAGATAGACCCGTCCGCTGCCATGTAGCCCATCGGCTAACAAGGTCGTTATTCCAACGCCCGCCAGAGCAGCAAGAAAAACTAGCGCTCGAGCCAGGTATGGAATCTTGCGCACCAGGGCAATGACGATCAACCCGGTAATTGCCAGGCTGAAAGCTGCGATGACGCCCCAATTCTTCTGCGCCAACCGGTCAGGCAAGGCAGAAAAGTAAGCGAACAATCCAAGCGGAATGGCGCCCACCAAAATCCGCCGCAGAATGTCCTCCCGCATCAGCTCCAGGCTGACAGAGAGAGACCTGGTATCCACAGATGGCTTAGAAAAGAAAGGTCTTTTTAACATATTTGCCTGTTAGGGTAAAGCCGCTATTCTCCCAGCAAGTCCTCCATCTGAGCCTCGGCAGCGCCGCTGGCTTCTTTTACCTCGACATTGACAGGCGAGGCTTCTCTGAAACCCAATTCGACACGGGCATGCCGCGCGTTCAAAGCTTTGCGCAGCTCATGGCTGGTGGTGTCCAGAATCGTTTGAATATCTGCTGCGCTGCGAATACGATTCGTGATTTCATACAAGCGGCGCTCTCGTTCAGCCTGGTGATACATCATGTCCAGCAAGCGCGCGTTGCGCAATGCTACCGCCACCTGCGCTCCCAACGTCGTCAGCAGGAGCTGGTCATCCTCATCGAAGCGGAATTCATGTTCCAGGTCCTGAACGACCATCGCCCCGACGATTTCATTTGCCACCATCAGCGGAACGCCCAACCAGGATTTTGCCGGTCGTCCCAGAATCTTTGCGCCCATTTCCCTGGCGCGTTCTTCAGTGTTTTCGACCAGCCGCAATGGCTGACCCGAATTGATCAAGATCGAAACCAAGCCCTGCCCTAGCGGGAATGGCTCATCAAAATTTACCAGCTTGCCGGAATCGATCATATACGAAATGTGGATGAGATTGGTCCTGGCATCATATTCGGCAATCAGGAAATCCACATCGCCGATGATTCTGACCACTTCGTTATGAATCACCCGGTATAGTGTGTCCAAATCAGTCGCTACCGAAACAGCCTGGCTGATTGTATTCATCGTCTGCAAGGCTTCCATGCGCTTCTGCATGGTTTGAAATGCGTACAGCTTATCGAGGGCATTCGAAGCCATGCCAGCCAGGCTGGCAAAAGACTGAATAATGGCTTGGGGGATATGCCCGGGGTACTCCATCCCCAGCAGGAACAACCCATCCAGCCGGGAGCGGCACCAAATTGGGAAGCTCACCGCCCCATACCACCCTGCCTCTTTGGGAAAGGCAGCTAACTCATCAGGCAATGGCTGACTCTTGCCAGGTTCGATTATCAGCGGCGGCGAACCGGGCGGCATCAATGAGCGCATTACTTCCAGCGAAGGCAATGGCGGTAATGGAGGCGTAGAAACATCCTGATCAGGGGAGATAACAGTTTTCAAGCCACGGGATAAGACGGCTTGCAGCTTCTGTTCCGTAGCGGTAAACATTATCGACGAAAATTCAGACGCAGACAGCGTTTGGGAAACAACCTTTAGAATGTCGTCAGGATGTGAAGCCTGCATGATCTGCTGGCTGGCTTTGTGCAACGATGAAATTTCTTTCAAGCCCAGCCGGGTGGTCTCCAAGAGATGAATATTTGCCAGGCTCGATGCAATGTGATTGCCAATCGTCTGCAAAATCGCCAACACTTCCTCGTCCAGCGCATATGATTTGGCATGATGAACATCCAGGATGCCAACGACTTGATCGTTGAGTAAAATGGGAATGCTGGCTTCCGCTCGTGATTCTGCCACCATCGCTTCCCGCACGGCGAAAAATTCTCCATCTCCAATGGTGACCAGGCGCGGCTTTTTGTTCGCAGCTACCCAGCCAACCAGTGAATTCGAACCCGCCTCGATTCTCATCCCCTGGCTCTTGAGCTGCTCGGCATTTTCACCCGCAGCTTCCTGCAGGAGAAACGCTTTGCCTGCCTCGATCGGGAGGAACAAGGACACCAGGAGGAAATCGAACCGCTGCTGCAGCAGCTCAACTGTGCGGCGCAGCAACTCGTCCAGGGAGGTGGCGGATACTGCCGCCTGGGTGATTTCAGCCGCTGCACGAATTTGCAACACGAGGTTTTCCAGGTCTTGGGTGCGCTCCTGCACGCGCAATTCCAGCGTGCGGTTCGCCTCCTTCAAAGCCGAGTGCAAAGAGAGCAACTGGCGGGTGATCACCCGGTCAAGGTCCTGCCGTTCGAGCAGTCCCATTTCCGTCAACGCTTCTCCCAATAACAGTGAGCGCCCTACCGTAGCCCGTTTTTCCTGCAGCGCCAGGGCGCGCTGGATGTCCTCCTCGGAGACCAATCCTTCATTCACCAGGATATCTCCCAAGCGCGGCACCAGGGCTTCGGGCGTCGCCTGGATAGGACGCAACGGCTGCGTGTTCCTGCCGGTAAGCTTGATTTGCCCCGGCGGCGACTGGACAGGCGCAGGCTGGCTCCCAGGCATCGCTTCAGAGGCTTCTCCCTGTGAAGGGCGGTTTACTGCGCCAAAAATGGTGTTGCAGTAGGGACAATGCTGGGCATCCGAAGCCAGCGAACTTCCACAGACCGGGCAGATAATTTGATCCGTCATCGTTGCGCCTTGCTTGAGACTTTAGAAGAAAAACATCGAGCCAAAGTAAAGCTGCTGACTTAATTCAACTCCCAGACCGGCTCGCCCATCAAAATCCGGCGTACCTGGTCTGGAAAGCGGTCCATGTCGAGCGGTTTTCCCAGGAAGCCGTCGAAACCAGCTTGCTTTGCCTTATTGATCTGCTCCTGGCTAGCTTCCGCCGTGACCGCCACTACCAGTGTATCTTTGAGGTGCGGCGAGGAGCGGATTTTCCTTAGCGCGCCATAGCCATCTTCATATGGCAGCCGGATATCCATCAGAATAAGGTCCAGGTGGGGCAAGGTATCTGCAAACTCGACCACTTCATATCCCGAGGTCTTCCACTCACAATGAATCCCCATGTAACCCAGCATACGGGCGATAAGCACAAAATTCGACACATTGTCCTCCACCACCAGCACGGTAATGGACTGCGTGGAAAGGTCCCTGGGGCGGGTTTGCCCTTCAGTTTTCACAACATCTTCCGCCATGTTTTACCTCTTTAGAAATTGTTTGATTTGATTGGGAAGCAAATCGACGTCGATGGGCTTCTGGATATAACCATCACAGCCAGCCTCTAGAGAACGTTCGCGGTCGCCTCGCATCACATTCGCCGTCAAGGCAATCACTGGTACATTTGCCAGGCGCGGCGAAGCCCTGATCTGGGATGTGAGGGTGTAGCCATCCACCTCGGGCAGGTTGATGTCCATCAAAATCAGGTCAGGTTCGTGCTCATGCACCAGGCGCAAGGTTTCCGCGGCATCGCCCGCCTCGAGCACCTGGTAGCCTTCAGCCATCAAGACGCGCCGAATCAGCAGGCGATTGTTGACATCATCTTCGACATAAAGGATTGTGGTCATAAGCTCTCCATGTGGGTGATGACGCCGGCATGCAAGCATACCCATAGCGCTACTACATGGGCGCATTGTAGCATCGAACAATCCCCAGGCTCGTTAACCAAGCATTGCAGTTTACACATTGAACAACAACGAAATTGCAACGATCTGAAAACAAAAAACCTGCAATGAGAGATTGCAGGAAACATACCAGGCTGAAAGCAATTGCTGAATTGAAGGATGACGCGACAGTCAGGGCAGCAATGCCCTCTAGCGACGCTTCACACCGAAGCTGCCAGGTTGTGTATCCAGCGGTGTGAGTAATACCGCCAGTTGCCGATGATGAATTTCGTCAATTCATCCATCATCGCCAAAACATACACCCAATAGACCGGCAGTCCAAAGATGAAAGCGCCCATCCAGGCAAGCGGTACACCGACGCACCACATCGTGCCCGTCTCCATGAAAAATGAAAAACCGGTATCGCCTCCTGAACGCAAAATGCCCACGATCAAGATGGTATTGGCAGCCCGCATCCACACCAGGCAAGCCAGGATGGTCAAAACAGCGCGGGCGTATTGAATCACCTGCGGATTGACCTTATACAGGGTAAGCAAGAGGGGAGAAAACACCAATAAACCGCCTCCGACCACCAGCCCCATGGCGATTGCCAGGCGCAGCGTCCATCCGGCGTATTGGTAAGCTTTGGCGTACTCCTCCGCGCCAATTAAGTTGCCCACCAGCACTGAACTGCCCATCCCCAGCGCAAAGACCAGCACCATCCCCATTTGTTCAATCGTGCCCACGATGTTCATGGCGGCAATCGCGTCAGTGCCGATGCGGGCATAAATGGCGTTGAAACTGGTTATCCCCAGGGACCAAGCCACTTCCTGGGCAGTTACCGGCAGGATGGACTTGAGCACACGCCCAACGAAGGAGCGTTCGAAGCCAAACATCTGAAGAGGCGAAGCGGCGATGGGCGACTTTTGCAAATAGATGATTGAAATCAGCGTCGAACATTCCAGAATGCGGGCAATCAAACCTGCCAGCGCCGCCCCTTGCAAACCCATTTTCGGTATGCCTGCCATGCCAAAGATCAAAACCCAACTCAACAACGTGTTCAAAACCAGCGCTCCAGTGCTGACCAAAACCGGCAGCCGAACCTGCCCCGTGCTGCGTAACACCGAAGCAAAACAAAAGGTCACTGTAATAAAAAAGTACGCCGGACCAAAGGTACGCAAGAATTCTGCTCCCAGCGCAATGACCCGCTCGTCTTTGGAATAAATGCGCAGGAATTGCTCCGGAAATACCAGGGCGATGACGGTGAACAGCGCGGCAACCAGGACTCCCAGGCTGAGCGATAAGCCCAATACTTTGTGGATGCCGACAAGGTTGCGCCTGCCCCATAACTGGGCAGTGAACATGGCAGACCCACTGAACAAACCAAACAAAGCCAGTTGTAGCAGAAAGAAAACCTGGTTAGCCAGGGCAATAGCAGCCACCGATGTCTCGCCTAATTGACCAATGAAGATCATGCTCACCATGTTTAGCGACGACATGATCAGGTTCTGGAAGGCAACCGGCAAGGCGATTTTTAACAACGCCTCATAATATTCTCGATTGCCAAATAAGCGCACAAAAATAGAGGGTCTTACAGCGAGGGTATCAATCAAGGGAATTCTCCAATGCCAGGCGGCAGTCTCTTAGTTTAACAGAGAGCAGCAATTTCGGCAAATTAAACGGGGTAAAATAGCCTCGTGACTGACCAACAGCATACGCTTATCGATTCGAAAAACCAGGCAATTACCGTGCTGGTGCGCCGCGACAGGCGGTTGAAAAAATCTTCACGCTGGACGCGGCAAGCAGACGGGAGTATCCTGCTGCGCATTCCAGAGCGCTTCCCAAAAAACCAAATCGGCAAACTATTGAATGGAGTCGCCGAACAATTACAAAAGCAAGCCTTGATGGCTGAGCGACGCACAGATATGGATTTACAGCTCCGCGCCGAGCAAATTAACAAGAAGTATTTCCAGGGAAAAATTTCCTGGACCGCCATCCGCTGGGTGGACAATATGGAAAGCCGGCTGGGGAGTTGTACTCATGGAGGGGCGACCGATGGGCATATCCGCATCAGCCGGCGGCTACAGGGCATGCCCGATTGGGTGCTCGATTACGTCATTGCCCATGAGCTGGTTCACCGCCTGCATGCCAACCACAGCAAGGAATTTTGGAATACCCTCCGCGCGGGCTATCCGCTCACTGACCAGGCGCGCGGTTTCATCATGGGCATTGGCTTCAAGGAAGGGGTGCATTATGAAGAAGAGGGGGCAGAAGAATAGCAGCTCGAGACGGATCGCTGCCGCAGCCCAAAACCAGCTTGAGACTGATAAAAGACCCCGGGGCAATTCCCGGGGTCTTTCTTTGGAGCGGGTGATGGGATTCGAACCCACGAATGGTAGCTTGGGAAGCTACTGCCTTACCGCTTGGCGACACCCGCACGTCACATCTAGCTTGGGAAGCTGCGTTCTCCGAACATTTGCCTTACCGCCTGGCGACACCCGCACGTCACAACCATCTTGGGAAGCTGCGTTCTTCGAACATTTGCCTTACCGCCTGGCGACACCCGCACGTCTTTTGCAATAACATCCAACGGCGCCAGCAAGAACCTTGCGCCAAGGACTGCGGCGGAGAAATTATAGCATGGCAGCAATAGATGTCAAGGAAACAGATTATAATCGCTGTATGACCGAATCGGCTGAGAAAGATCTGAGTGAGCGCGAGCTGGAAATCCTTCGGCTGGTAGCAACAGGAGTCTCGAACAAAGAAATTGCTCATCGGCTCGCCATCAGCCCCAACACCGTCAAAGTCCACTTGCGCAACATCTTCGGTAAGATCGGCGTGCTCTCGCGCACCGAAGCCGCCATGTATGCTGTCCGCCTGGGGCTGGCAGGCAACCAGAACCCGGTGCCTGCGGCTCTTACTTCTGATGATGCGCTGGCGGTCAGCCAGGTCATTCCAGATGGAACGCTGGATGATGACCTGGTCGTAAAATCCATCCGGCGCCAGCGGCTGAGGCGCTGGATGGCGCTTGCCATGTTTGTCATCCTGGCATTGTTCGGCGCTTCGATTGTTCTGCGCCTGAGCAATAATAATCTTAACGATGGAATCATTACCCCCGCGATTCCTCCTGAAACGAGCTCGCGCTGGCTCAGCCTGCCGCCGCCCTCGACAGCCCGCAGCAACCTGGCGGTAGCTGCTTTTGAAAACCAGTTGTACGCCATTGGCGGCGAAACCCCCAATGGCTTGACCGGGCTGGTCGAGGTCTATGACCCGGCAAGCAACACCTGGGAGCAGCGTTCGCCCAAGCCCTTACCCGTCGCCGACATCCAGGCTGCAGTGATCGGAGGCAAGTTCTATATCCCAGGCGGCAGGCTGGCAGACGATTCTCTCTCAGCGCAATTGGACATTTATGACCCCCGCACCGACCGCTGGGAGCAAGGCGCCGCGCTGCCCAAGCCGCTTTCTGCTTACGCCCTGGCAACCCTCGAAGGACGGCTGTATGTATTTGGCGGATGGGATGGAAAAGACTTTCAAGACAAGGTTTATGAATACGATCCTGCCCAGGATGCCTGGTTCGAACGCACACCCATGCCCACCCGGCGCGCCTGGGCTGGCGCGGCTGAAGCCGGGAATAAAATCTACGTGATCGGCGGTTACGCCGACCAACAGGCTCTGGCTGTTAATGAGGTGTACGATCCAGCGCTTGATAACAACGGCAGCTACCCCTGGGAAACCGCCGAACCGCTTCCAGCAGGGCGTTATGGTTTGAGTCTGGCGAGCGTATCGGACATTCTGATCATCCTGGGAGGTGAGACAGCGCCTGGCATCGAAGCGCAGCCCTTGCGCTACTTCCCGTCGCTCAAAAGCTGGCAAGAATTCGAAAAACCTTACCCTGAAAGCTGGTCTTATGGCGGGATAGCATCACTGGAAGCCTACATATACATTGTTGGAGGTCGGCAATCAGGCAGACCCATCTCACAGCTCCAGGCTTACCAGGCTGTGTTTACCGTTGTCTTACCGGTCGTCCGTTGATGTTTACGAGGAATGACCATGTCATCCGCGGTGCCATTCATCCCAGGGGATTCGCCGCCGCAGCCGGGACCATTTTCCCGCTATCTGCCTCCACTGCCCCAAGGCATTGCCAAAGCCTGGCTGGCTGAGCACTTGTCGCCAGAAGCAAGGCATGAAGGCTGGGTGCTGGATCCTTTTGGGGCGTCGCCTTCGCTTGTTTTAGAGGCAGCGCAGGCGGGCTGCCGGGTTTTGGTCACCGCCAATAACCCGGTGGCGCGCTTCCTGATCGAGATGGCAGCCAACCCTCCCGCCAAAGCCGATTTCCTGGCTGCCCTGGCAGAATTGAGCACATCTTCCCGCGGCGAAGAGCGTATGGAACAGCATATTCGTTCGCTGTATAACACGGAATGTGCGGTGTGCGGCGCAACCGTCATGGCTGAGGCGTTCTTTTGGGAACGACAGGCGCCCGCTCCCTATGCGCGCCAGTACCAGTGCACCTCCTGCAACGCCAAGGGGGAATTTCCCGCCACCAACCAGGATGCTGCCCGCGCCCAGCAATTTACCACTGTGGGGCTGCACCGGGCGCGGGCGCTGGAACGAGTAGCGCCGCCCAACGATCCAGACCGCATCCACGCCGAAGAGGCGTTATCCGTTTACCTGCCGCGCTCGGTTTACGCCCTGTTCACCCTGATCAATAAAATGGATGGCTTGAGGCTTCCGCCTGCAAGGCGCAGAGCGCTCGAAGCGTTGCTGCTGCGAGCTTGCGACCTGGCAACGACGATGTGGCAGGTGCCAACTGCCCGTGAACGCCCGCGCCAGCTCACCATACCGCCGCGCTTTCGAGAAAATAATCTGTGGCTGTCATTGGAAAGCGGCATCGACGCCTGGGCAAGCCTATCCTCCAGCCTGCCCTTGACCATTTATCCTGAAGCGCCGCCGGATAGCGGCGGCATCTGCCTTTTCGAAGGACGGCTGCGTGACTTGTGCGACCAAATCCGCACCGATAAGGAAATCAGTCTGCCCATCAAGGCAGTTCTCACCGCTTTACCCCGCCCCAACCAGGCTTTTTGGACGCTTTCAGCCCTGTGGGCAGGATGGTTATGGGGGCGTGAAGCCGCCGCACCCTTCAAGGGCGTCCTGCGCCGCAGGCGATATGACTGGAACTGGCATACTGCCGGATTGTTCTCGGCGTTCAGCAGCCTGGCGGGGCTGCTTCCTCCTGATGTACCGATCTTAGGTTTGATTGGCGAAGCAGAAACTGGCTTCCTGACCGCTGCCCTGGTGGGGGCGGACATGGCAGGGCTAAACTTGACGGGACTTGCCTTGCGCAGCGGCACCGAGCTGGCGCAACTGCATTGGCAGACAGCCAGGCAAGATCGGCAAGACCGGCAGGAAACGATCTCGCGCGACGAGGCTGACCGGCTGCTAAGACAGGCAGCCGCCAATGCCATTGAGCAATTCTTGAAAATATTCGGAGCGCCGGCTGGCTACTTATTGATGTACACCGCTGGTCTGGAAGGCATTGTGCAATCTGGCGTGCTGCGCCGCCGCGCCTTGCAGCCGCCCAAAACAGCCCCAGAACTCCCCTCCGAGGAAAGTCTGATTCAGGAAGAGGTTGAAGCTTCGCCGCCTGACCAGTTTAGTTACGTCCAGAATGCCATCCGTGATGTGATTTCATTTCGAGGCGGCTACTTGCGTTATGGCGCAACCGACTCTCCCGAAACCGGATTCTGGTGGCTGCGCAGCCCAGAAGGCAGCGCCCCGCCGCTCCCAGACCAGGTCGAGAAATTCCTGGTCACCCGGCTGGTGCGCCAGGGGAAATGCCGCTTTTTTGAACTTTCCAGGGCGCTGCTAAGGGAATTTGCCGGGTTACGAACCCCGCCTGTCGAATTGATTCAGGTGTGCCTGGAGTCTTACGCTGCGCAATCACCAACCGACCCAGATGAATGGGAGCTGCGACCCCAGGAAATCCCCGCTGCACGTCGCCAGGACCTGGAGATGGTCACACGCCAGCTTGTGCAACTGGCAGAACTCCTGGAATACACGACGGAGGGAAAATTCCCGCTCAAATGGCTGGATGCCCATGGCAATACGCAATACTGGTTTTATCCAATTGCCTCAGCCGTCATCGGAGATCTCATCCTCGGCAAATCCCTGCCCAGCCCTTCACCTGGTGAACGGTCGATCATCGTGTTGCCAGGTAGCCGGGCAAATCTGGTAGCCTATAAACTCCGCCACGATTCGCGCCTGCGTCAGCTATGCGCAACCCGCGAGGCTGGTTCACCCGATGCCGAGCAAAGGCATGGTTGGCGGTTCGTCAAATACCGCCAGGTGCGGTCGCTGCTCGAAAGCCCTCTGCTGCGACGTGAAAAATTCGATGACTTGTTGAACCTCGATCCCCTGACCTACGCCGCTCCCCAAATGCGATTGTTCTAATCCCCTAGGGGGTGGCAGTCGGCGGCGATTCCACCGTTGGCGTACTGGTCATCGAGGCGGTCGGCGTTGGGGTCAACATTGGTTCTGGCGTGATGGTGCTGGTGGGCGTGGCGGTCGAGGTCGCCGTTGGTGTGCTGGTCGCAGTATCGGTTGGCGTCGCCGTGGGTGTCGCCGTGGGCACCTGAAAATTCAACCGCAACAAGAACTCTGCCGAGGTATTTCTCAAGCTGAAGACCGTCAGCCGCACCGTGACCGTCCCCGCAGGGATGCCCTGCGGGAAGGTCTCGTTCAGGTTCCAGGTGTAAAGCTTGTCTGTCTGCCGCACCGGTTGCGTTTGCTCCGTCAGCAACATCCACTCGACCGGCTCGCTTCCCAAGCCATAACTCAACTCATATTTCTGGAATTCAGCAGTGGCGTCAGCGCGTCCCATGAAATCAATGCTGGGGACATTGATGGTCTGACCTTCTACCGGCGAAGCGATTGCCAAAATCGGGCGCGGGTCAGACTCGGTACACTCTCGCGGCGGGACGAATTGGAGCGGCTCTGGAAAGCCCATCTCCTGCGCCCAGGCTTTACCCTGCTCCGAAGAGACCAGCCAGGCGATTGCCCAAGGGTCGGTCACGTTCAGGGCAAAATCATCCTTGGTGAAATCCTTGCAGGCAGCCGAGGCGCGCAAGCCTGTCCAGGTATCGAAGGTAACCTTGGTCCATAAATCCTGCGAAGCCGGCAACGGCAACTGGTCAGAGGCAAAGATTTCACCTCGCTGGCTGGGGCACCATTGCGACGGCTCTGTGCCCGACACCGCGCAGATCACGCGGTCAACGATGCCGGCGGGACGGAAGAAGGGGGATGGATTATTGCCGGTCAACTTGTTCACCGCCAGTTGCATGAATTCCGCCCAGATGGGCGCGGCGCCAGTTAAGCCGGTGGTATTCTGCATTGGCGTATAATCGGCATTCCCTACCCACACGCCAACCGCCAGGTTGGGGTTATAGCCCAACGTCCAGTTATCGCGGAAATCGTTGGTGGTGCCGGTCTTGGCGGCTGCTGGAAACGGTAGGTTCAGCACCGAGTTGACGCCAAACATCGGAGCGCGCGCAGCATTATCCGAAAGAATCGATGAGATCAGGTAAGCATGCTCCGCACGCACCAACTGTTCGCCCTTTGGCTGGTGCTCGAAACGCACGTTGCCCTCGTGATCGACGATCTTGAGAATCGCCACCGGAGGCATGCGCAAGCCATTATTCGCCAGCGTTGCATAAGCGCCGGTCATTTCCAACAGGCTGACTTCCCCGCCTCCCAGCGTCAGCGATAACCCATAATCCTGGCGGGTCAGCGAGGTGATTCCCAGGCGGCGGGCAATGGCAATCAAGCCATCGGGCGCTGCGGTGTTTGGGTTATCGTAGATGCCCACGAACTGCAGCGCTTTGACTGCGGGGATATTATACGAATTTGCCAGGGCAGAACGCACAGTTACCGGTCCGTGAAAACGGTTATCGTAATTGACCGGCTTGTAAGGCGGAGCAGGATCATAGGGGTTGCCCGACGGCGGGAATTCCGAAGGCACATCCCAAATCAGCGTTGCCGGCGTCCATCCCTTCTCGAAGGCAGCCAGGTAGGTCAAGGGTTTGATGGCTGACCCCGGCTGGCGGGTGGGAGAAGTCGCCATGTTCACCTGGCCATCGATGCTGGCATCGTAGAAATCGGCGGAGCCCACCATCGCCAGAATCTCGCCGCTGGCAGGCTGGATTGCCACCAGGGCGCCATTGCGGGCATTATTGGCAGCCAAAGCCTGCACCTGGCGGGCAACGATCTGCTCGGCAGCCTCTTGCAATTCTGGATCCAGGGTGGTGTAGATGGACATCCCCGACCGGTAGATCGTTTGAGCGTCGTACTGCGCTTCCAGAATCGAGCGCACATAATTGACCCAGTGGGGATAGCGAATCATAATTTCAGGAGACTTGAAGGTGTAATTTTGAATCTCGCTGAAAGCTGCCAGCACGCCATTCGAATCCAGACAGACAGGCTGGGGGCTATTGCTGACCGCGATACACCCCTGTTCCTGGGACAGGTTATAGGTCAACACCAGCACGGTTTGCAGGCGTTTGAGCGTCACTTCCCGGTTGGTGTAAATGTCATACACTGAGGGCGCTTGCGGTAAACCCGCCAGAAACGCCGCCTGACCCAGGGTCAACTTATCGGCAGTTGTATTGAAATACGTCTCTGCCGCCGCTTCGATGCCATAAGCCAGGTTGCCATAATAGATTTCGTTCAAGTAAAGTTCCAGGATTTCATCCTTGGAATAGCGGCGGGTAATTTCAGCCGCCGCCAGCGCCTCGCGCACCTTGCGCCGATAGGTGCGCTCATAACGTTCAGACTGGGAAAATAGCAGCAAGCGCGCCAGTTGCTGAGTGATGGTGGAAGCGCCTGAAATCGTTTCCCCTTCGCTCTGGGTATTTTGCCAGAATGCTCGCAGGATCGCCAGCGGATCGAACCCAGGATGGCTGTAATAATTCTTGTCCTCGGTGGCGATGGTTGCCGCAACCAGGTAAGGCGAGATCTTATCCAAAGTGACATAGGTACGCCGCCCGGCATTGGGATCGATCAGCTCGTAGAGCACGTTCCCGTTGCGGTCTAAAATGCGGGTGGTCTCAAATTGCGAAGCCCGCTGCCGCAAGTCATCCACGCTGGGAATTGTCGCCGCAACCGAATAATACTCCCATAAGCCCACCGTTCCCAGGGTCAGCGACACACATACCAGCCCGAATAACGCCAGGATAAACATGCGCGCCAGGCAGCCGGTGATGCGACTGAAGTTTATGCTCAACTTCTTGCGCGGCTTGACGGACAAGGGCGCTGTTTTTTCCGGCGGAGGTGGTTGAATCGGTTTGAGCCTTTGGTGAACCTGCCTTTCCCGCCGATAGGGGATGGCGGTTGGACCCACCCGTGTTGCCTCCAGGTCCACCTGGCTTACGCCGGTCACGCTGGGGACCTCGGCTTCTTGAGTCGGCAGACGTTGATCATCCGGCGGAGGGATTGGCAGCGGGGAAGTCGGCGCTTCGCCGCTCACCGGCGCATTCAGGTCGATGGGCAAAGAAGGTTGGGTGACTTCCTCCGTTGCAGCCTCCTCGGACGGCAGTTCTTCGGTTATCTCATCGCCCCGTTGTACCTCTTGAGCTTCAGGGGGAATCTGCCCCTCCTCCAATGATGCCTCTTCGAGGGATTTCAGAAGCCGCCGGAATCGCTCCAGCGGGTCTTCAGATGAGGGCGGTGATTGCGGTTGATCGTTCATGTTCAAGCTGGCTTATTTGCCACCAGGACTGACCACAAGCCTTTCATCGTGGTTTCGTCACGCTGATTCTTGACCTCCAACGTGAAATTCACCAGCCCGCCTCCCAGGCGCGGGAGCGGCTTCGTCTCCACCACTTCGATGACCACGTGAATGGTATCACCCATCAAAACGGGCTTGGAAAATTTCCACTCGTTGATCTCTCGGAACGCCATGACCGTACCTTCCAGAAAGCCGGTGCGCATGGCTAAGCCAGAAGCGATGGACAGGCAGAGCAGCCCATGCGCCACCCGTTGCCCAAAGGACGTCCCTTTGCTGAATTCAGCGTCAGTATGAATCTGGTTATAATCTCCCGAAAGACCGGCAAAGATGACCACATCGGTCTCGGTCACGGTGCGCCCTGGCGTCACGATCTTCAAGCCAGTGGTGAATTCTTCGAAGTATTTCCCGCGGTTGTAAGCAGCCATCGCACTCATTACTTTCTCCTTTGGTCGTCTGTTTTTTCTAAACCATACACCTTATAAACTGGCAGGATTGCCATCAAGCCGGTCTCTGGATGATCGAGGCGCCCAACCACCTTTTCCGTCGCCTGCCGTAATTTCTCGATGAGCTCTTCACGATCAATGAGGGTAAAAAGCGTTCGGCTGTAATACTCCTCTTCCTGGAAGAGAGCATCCAGGCTGGGGATGAGAGGCAGGTCATCCATCAAAGCGTCTCTCCTCACCCGCCCTAACCCCGAACTGTGCAGGATGGTTACTCCGTTCACGCCAGCAGCTTCCCAGGCATCCAGCAAATCGGATAACAAATCACAATCATGCAAGACAAATAAAACTAGGTACATCAGATCGATTCCTTATCCACGACAGGGGTTGATTCAAGCATTTCTGGCGCCAATGAACCTGTTTTTTCGGCAAGCGCTTTGGCTTCCTGCAACTGTTTTTGGTGCAGGTAACGCAGTAAGGGCGGGGTGATCAGGGTCGTAAAGATGACCATGGCAACGATGACCGAAAAATGTTTCTCTGACATAAAACCCTCCATCACGCCAATGGTAGCGATGATCAAGCCCACCTCGCCTCGCGAGACCATGCCGGCGCCCAAGAGCAGCGATTCGCGCAGGGTAAAACCGCCCCACCATGCGCCCAAACCCGAACCCAACAGTTTCCCCAGCACAGCCACAATCAGAATGACCAGCGTAAACCAAAAATCGTCCAGCCTCAGGTCGCGCACGTTGACCGAAAGCCCGATATTAATAAAGAAGAGTGGTACAAAAAGACCATACGACAGCGCGCTGATGCCATCTTCCAATTGTTCGCGTTCTGGGCTGCGCCCGAACATCAAGCCAGCGATAAAAGCGCCGGTAATGGCTGCCATGCCGCCCAACAATTCCGCCGCAGCGCCATAAGTGAATAAGACCACCAGGCTCAGCGTCAGTACGCCCTGGCTGATTGGCAACCGTGATACCTTGTGAACCAGCTTTGGCAGCAACAACCATCCCAAAGCAACCGACCCTGAAAGGAACAACGCCATCTTCGCCAAATCCCATAAGATATCGATGAGGCGCGCTCCGCCGGAAAAAATCGCCACGACAACGGACATCAGCAAAATCACCAGGACATCATCAAAAACTGCCGAGCCGAGCAATCCAAATCCTACCCGCGTGCGCAATGCCCGCAGCTCGATCAGCGTTTGCGCCGAAATGCTCACGCTGGTCGCGCCAAGCGTCAAGCCAATGAACACAGCCTCTTGAAGATCACGGCTGATTAGCCAGCTCGCCAGGCTTCCCAGCAGGACAGGGAAAAAGACGCCCAGCGTCCCTGCCAGGACCGAGACTTTGCTGCTGCGCGCCAGGTCTCGCACGTTCAATTCCAGCCCAGCGACGAACATCAATAATAAGACGCCAATCTCAGCCAGATCGTGCAACACCACGCTCAAGTCGTGCCCGGCAAAAATGGGTTGGTGAGGTAAATCGAGCAATGATGGTCCGATTAACAAACCCACCATCAACTCGCCCAGGACGGCGGGTTGATGCAGCCGCGTACTGATATACCCCGCCAATTTAGAAAGAAAAAGCAGCACCGCCAGCAGTAAAATCAACTGCAAAAAAGGCGTCATCAATAAGTCCTTTCAGCAAGCCTCGAAAAGATTATATCATGCCCAAAAAACAACCCTTTTACGCTGCCCGCTGGCACCGATGTCCTTGGAAAGCGCCCTCTGCGAATAGCATTTTTCCCCTACCCCGGCGAGAGACTTGTGAAAATGATTTGACCTGTGAGACATTCGACCGTACAATCAAATCATGAAGGAATGGACCATCCGATCCGGGGATCCGTTGAAGTTAACCTTGGCTGTCGATGCCAGGCGCTCTTTGCCAGATTATCTCAATGATCAAATTTGGGAATTGACTGTTGGCACGACGGAGCCTCCAGCCATTGCATTGCAAACCACATTCGGATTGCGGGCGCGGTCCTTGCGCATTTTCCCCCGTTTTGGAGAAGCAGAGGCTCTGACCAGCGACCCAAACCAGTTCAGCTCTCCCATTACTATCCGCCGTTACTGCCCTGATTTGGTTCGGTTGGGATTTTCACCGCTGCCAGAGATTCATGCCGAGCTGACCTATTGGGCTGCCAGCTCGCATGCCATTATCGGCAAATTAACCCTGATCAACGCCAGCCGCCTGCCCCGCAAGCTGCACGTTGAAATTGCCGGTAACTTGCTACCCGGCTCGCAAGGCACACGCCTTTTGGTCCAAGAGGTTGATGCAACGACCATCCTCACAGGTCAAACGGATGGCTTAGAGCCGGTGATGTTCATGATCGGCGGCGCGCAAGCCGTCAACAGCCCTTTTCCGGCGCTGCGCGTGGACCCGGAGATCCCAGAAAATGACCATCACACCTTGACCTGGATCGTGGCTTCGTTGTCTGACCTGAAATCGTCCCTCGAACTGGCTCGGCAACTGGCGTTAAGAAACCTGGATGCTGAAGTCACCCGCTCAGAAATCCTGGATGACGCCAGGCTGGAAATCAAGAGCGGTGAACCAGAATGGGACAAGGCATTCGACCTGGCGCAAACCATTGCCCTCAGCCTTGGGATGGGTCCTACGTCTCACCTGCCGCATCCATCCTTTGTCTTTTCGCGCCTGCCCGACTTAGGATTTTCACTGCGCAGGGATGGCAGCGACTACAATTACCTGTGGAATGGTCAATCTCCGCTCGAAGCTTACCTGCTCGCCCATCTCATCCTCCCCAATGCGCCAGAGCTGGTTAAGGGGTTGATCTTGAATTATTTAGCCGTCCAAAACGAGGATGGTTCCATAGACTGGAAGCCTGGCTTAGCCGGTCAGCGCAGCAATGTACTGCTAACCCCGCTCCTTGCCAGCCTGGCATGGCTTTATTATGAATATACCGAAGATAGCGAGTTCATCGCAGAGAATTTCTCCCGCCTGCTGGAGGCGTTCAAATCTTGGTTTAATCCCCTGCTTGACCGCGACAATGACGGTTTCCCGGAATGGAGTCATCCGTTTCAAACCGGCTTGGACGACCACCCCTTGTTTTCGAACTGGCACCCCTGGTCGCAAGGGCGTGATATTACCACGGTAGAAAGCCCGGATCTGTGCGCCTTTTTGTTCAACGAATGCAACACGTTGCACAGCATGGCGCGAACCCTGCATCGCAACGCCGAAATCCGCTACCTGAAGGCGGTCGGCAGAAGATTGCGCGCCCTGTGCGATTCGACATGGGATGAAGAAAGCGAAATTTATCGCTACCGCGATAGAGACGCACACAACGCCGCCGAATTTGACCACATCAGCACACTCAACGGTTCTGGCGTGTTCTTGATCGATAAGACCCTGGCTGTTCCCGCAAGACTCCTGCTGCATATTCATCCCAACGAAGCCGCCACCCGCCGGGTTGCCGTTTTCCTGCATGGCGTCAGCCCAGGAGGCGCCCACCGGGTAGAAAGAATCACTACCGAAGGTTTCAAATGGCAACCAGGGAAGGGGATAGCGACCAGCGAACGGCTCTATACCGTCCTCGAACAGGTCGAAATCCAGGGTTTAATGGAGGACGACCGCTGCGTTATTTACGTATCGGGCTTGAAACAAAGAGACATTTCATTATTACTGCCATTGTGGGCTAAAATCCCATCCCAAAAGATTGCTCAGGGGCTCATCGATGAATACCTGGTCGCGCCTGGCGATTTCAGAAGTCCGTATGGCATCCGCGCTTATCTTCCAAACGCCGGTGAGTGGCTGGAAAAACCTCCCAATGTCATCCTGACGGGTTGGAATCACCTCATCATCGAAGGATTGCTTTCCTATCAGCGCCGCCAAGAAGCCGCCGAAATCTTCACCAGCTTCATGAACGCCATGACGCAAAGCTTGAGATCTGAGGGCTGCTTCCGCCAGTTTTATCACGCCGAAACCGGGCAGGGCATCGGCGAGCGCAATACACTTCAGGGGCTTCCACCGGTGGGGCTATTCATGAAAATCCTGGGAATCAGATTTTTGTCACCTCATAGAATTTTCCTGGAAGGATTCAATCCCTTTCCTTTCCCAGTTACGGTAAAATATCGAGGGACGAGTGTACTCCGCCAAAGGGATAAGACAACTGTGATCTTTCCAGGCGGTCAAACGATCACGACAGATCGTTCCTCACCGGCTATTCTTTCACTCAAATGAACTAATGAAAGGAAGCGGAGGAGATATGGAAAAACCAAAGATAGATCGTCTGATGGCTGCCATCGTTCAAGAACAGGATGTTGATGGCGCCGTCCGTGCGCTGCAAAATTTGAATTTTGTGGTCACCCGCTTGCCCAGCACAGGCGGCTTTTTGGGCAGGCGCAGCACGACGCTTCTCATCGGCTCACCTGCCGAGCAAATCGAGACCGCCGTAAAAACGCTCCAGAAGAAGTGTCGCACCCGCATCGAGTACGTGACTATTCCTCTGGAGGGGACTCCCCTTCCCATCCCTGCCCCGACCCCCATCACGGTGGGAGGCGCGACAATATTCACTCTGGAAATTGAAAGATACGAGGAGATTTGACCATGAAATTGATCCTTGCTATCCTGCGCGATGAAGATATGGAACCCGTCTCCCATGAACTGGTCGTTGCCGGCTTTCGGGTCACCCGCATTGCATCAACCGGCGGCTTCCTGCGGCGAGGACGATCGACCTTGATGATCGGCGTCGAAGATGATAAGGTCGATGAAGCTATCGAAGTGCTCAAGCGGTGTTGTACCATGCCCCCTGAATCAGACGCCAGCCGGGCGATCCTTTTCGTTTTGAATGTAGCGCGTTACGACCATATCTGATTCGCGCCTATGCTCGCTAAAATGGATGCTGGCGATGTCCGCTTCTTTTGTGGTCGCTCTCACCCAGAGCTGGCAGCAAAAATTACTGCCTACCTGGAAGTCCCGCTAGAAAAAACGCACTTTTCGCGTTTCAGCAATGACAACCTGTACATTCAACTGGGAGCTTCTGTCCGAGGGCGGATGGTCTACATCATTCAATCCCTGGTTCCACCGGTCAACGATCACTTGATGGAACTTTTCATGATGCTGGATATCGCCCGCAGCGCCGGCGCTAAGGAAGTTCACGCTGTGGTACCCTATTTTTCGTATGCCCGTTCTGACAAGAAAGACGCGCCGCGCATCTCGATCACAGCCAGGCTGATCGCCGATTTAATTCAAACGGCTGGGGCGACTCACGTGATGACCATGACGCTGCATTCTCCACAGGTGCATGGCTTCTTCAGCGTCCCCACAGACCCCTTGACGGCACGCCACTTGTTTGCCAGGTATTTGATCGAAAAAGCTCAACGGTTAGGGCAGGAATTCAGTAAGAAGGAAACCGTGGTGGTTGCGCCCGATTATGGTCGCGCTGGTTCTGCCGGCAGGCTGGCAGACTTGCTGGGGCTTTCTTCCATTGCCGCTGAAAAGGAGCGCATTTCAGATACCCAGGTACGTATCAGCAAGCTGATTCTGAAACAATTGAAAGGTTTTCGAAAAGTCATCATCTACGATGACGAGATTGCCACCGGCGGATCGGTGCTCACCCTGTCAAAGATGCTCGTCCAGGGCGGCGTGGAATCCATTATCGTGGTCTGTACGCATGGGCTGTTCATCGGAGATGCCTTGACCAACATCGCACAGATTCCCCAGGTCACCGAGATCATCACGACAGACACCGTTCCCATCCCCCCTGAAAAAAGATTGCCAAAACTGACGGTTCTTTCGGTGGCGCCCGTCATTGGAGACGCTATCCTGAGAAACCATTGCCGCCAGTCTATTGGCAGCCTGTTCACTTATGGAGATGAAACCAACTAATATGTGGTCAAACTACCTGAGCGCTACCCACGTTGAAGAAGTTCTCCAGGCGCTTGCCCACAAAGGCGCTGCTGCCCGAATCGTTGCCGGCGCGACAGACCTGATGCTGGAAATGGAGCGCGGCGTCCGCCAGGGAATCGATACCCTCATCGACATCACGCGCATCCCAGGTTTGGATGACATTTATTGCGATGCTGACAATTGTATTCACCTCGGTCCGCTAACGACCCATAACCATTGCGTCGCCTCGCCTCTGATCATCGAAAATGCATTTCCATTAGCTCAGGCTGCCTGGGAAGTCGGCTCGCCCCAAATTCGCAACCGGGGGACGATCGCCGGCAACGTCATCACCGCCTCTCCCGCCAACGACACCATCACCCCGCTGATGGCTTTGAACGCCAGCGTCGTCTTGAGTTCGTCAACCGGCAAAAGAGTCGTTCCGCTGGAAGAATTTTATATTGGCGTCCGTAAAACCGTCATGGCGCCTGACGAGATGCTGACGGATATCCACTTCCCAGCCATGACGCCTGACCAGCGCGGTGTTTTTATCAAGATAGGACTGCGCAAAGCCCAGGCGATTGCAGTCGTCAACGCTGCCATCCTGCTCACCTTGAACGGACAACGCATCGAGAAAGCCGTGATCACACTGGGGGCGGTTGCTCCAACGATTATCCACGCCGTGGAGGCAGAGCAGTTTCTGGAAGGTAAGACCCTGGATGACGCTGTCATGCAAACAGCCGCCTCATTCGCCCGGGCTTCGGCAAGACCGATTGATGACGTGCGCGGTTCGGCGGATTACCGGCGGGAAATGGTTCGGGTTGCCGTCTTGCGTGGGCTAAGGCAAATCGCGGCAGGGCGGGAGCGAGAAGGCTTCCCGGAGCAACCTCCCTTGCTCAGGCTGCCAACGCTGCCTGCTGCCAACTCCCTTCTTGCGCACAGCATCTGGCACGGGGAAGCGGGATCTTCAGCCGAAACAAGCATCCATTGTCGCATTAACGGCAAAGCGTACACCTTCTACAATGCTCAGCGTAAAAACCTGCTCCGCCTGCTGCGCGAAGACGCTGGTTTGATCGGCACGAAAGAAGGCTGCGCTGAAGGAGAATGCGGCGCTTGCACGGTGATTCTGGACGGGATGGCAGTGATGAGCTGCCTGGTGCCGGCGCCCCGCGCCCATGGCGCTGAGATTCTCACGGTGGAGGGTTTATCCCAGGCAGGCGTGCTGCACCCCGTGCAGAAGGCTTTCATCGAGACCGGCGCCGTCCAGTGCGGCTATTGCACGCCTGGGTTTGTCATGTCTGCTGCGGCGCTGCTGCAAGAGATTCCGCATCCTTCCACCAATCAGATCAGGTACGCCCTGACCGGTAACCTGTGCCGATGCACCGGTTATTATAAAATTATCGAAGCGGTCGAACGAGCTGCCAGCGCGGCGTAAACAACAGGAGTTTTTTTATGGGTCAGTATATTAGAGTAAAACCTCCCGAACGAAAATGGGGAATTCACCCCATCTGGCGCGGCATAGGCTTGATCTGGCTAATCTTGCTGCCCGTCCTGTCCTTTGCCGCCGCCTGGGAATTGGTGCGGAATAATCTAGATAGCCCCTGGCTGCAGGAAACTCCCGCCTTGGTGTCTCAGATTTACCTGCCCACTATCCAAATTGACATTTATTCATTCAACCTCGATCGGTTGATCAGTTGGCTGCCGGTCAGGTTGTATTATGCCGAGCTGCTCTTCTTTGTCTGCTTCATGTTCCTGGGCTTTGGGATGACCTCGATCGTTTACGCCTTCCTCTACCGGATGTTCGGTCCGCCCAAGGACCCTTATGAAGCCACTCAGATCATCAAGCCGCGCCGGCGGCGAATCGGGTAAACCCGATTTCTAGAGGCTAACAAGATTTCTAAACCCAGCGCAAGCCGCGCGGGTAATCATTCTTTACCCGTGCGCCAGACCGCTTGCCCCAGCCCAGGGAAAAAGCCAGGTCTGTTGACGCAAACCTGACGGCTACCCCAAGCCAGCCCTGTTCGCCGCCTGACTCCAGCTCCTGCCCTCTCAGATAACGGAGGATATCTTCCGAATCAGGATCAAAAACTAACCGCCGCCTGAATTCCGCAGGTAACAATCCCATCGCCAGCGCATGCGATGGTTCGAATCGGCTGGCTTTGGCAGTCCCCAGCCACCAGCCGGGATGTTTGACGCGCAGACCGCCCAACTCAGGAGTGCAGTCAGCCGCCTGGTACCAATAGCTGCCTGCAAGATGAAGCCTTTTAGGCTCGACCATCAGGTTTTCAGCAAAAAACCGCCGCAGGTGCAGGCAATCGTTCTCAGGCGCGCGGCGGCGTAAACTCGGCAGATGAACCTGCCTGTCGTCATCGATGCGTTGCAACAACGCAATGAAGTGACCTTCAGGCGCGCCGTGATGAGGCCACAAGCGGACAGCCCGGCTTACGACATCGGGAATTACGCCTCTATTTCTGCTCTGCCATGAGAGGTCGATCCATTCTGGTACGCCAGGAGAGAAATGGGAACCCGGAATTGGTACAAGATCAAAAACCGGTCTGGCAGTCAACGCCATATCGGTCAGAAAACGAAAAATAACGCCTTCGTTTTCTTCTGGAGAGAACGTACAGGTGGTGTAAACCAGGAAACCGCCCGGTTTAACCAGGCGGCTTGCTTGCTGTAAAATGCTCAACTGCCGCGCCGCGCAGGCTTGCACCAGCGCCGGCGACCAATCTCTGCGGGCAGCGGCGCTCTTGCGAAACATCCCTTCGCCTGAACAGGGCGCATCGACCAGCACCCGGTCGAAGAATGCGCCAAAGTGATTTGCCAGGTTTTGCGGCGTTTCATTCGTGATGACAACATTACGCCCGCCCCAGCGCTCGAGGTTCTCGATCAAATCCCAGATGCGCTGGGGATGCACCTCGTTGGCAACCAGCAAACCCTGGTTTTGCAGCTTGGAGGCAATCTGAGTCGATTTACCGCCGGGCGCAGCCGCCAGGTCCAGGATGACCTCGCCAGGCTGAGGCGAAAGCGCCTCCACAGCCGCCATCGCAGAAGGGTCTTGCAGGTAATACAGACCGGCGGCATGATACGGGTGTTTGCCAGGCTGGGGGATGCTCCCGCCCTTTTCCAGGATGAACCCTGCCTGCGCCCAAGCCAGGGGGCGCAGTGAAAACGGCGCTGACCGATAAAATACCTCTGGGGAAATTTTGAGGGTATTGACTCGCAGACCTGCCTGGGGCGGTTCAGAATAAATGTCATAGAAAGCAGGATACTCCGCGCCCAACAGCGCCCGCATCTTTTTGAGAAACTGTTCCGGCAAGGCATCCATCAGAATGACCGGTTCATTCTTGAACAGCGGCGTCTGTTATGTCGAGCGCCTGATTCAGCGCTGCCAGCCCTTCATCGAGTTGTTCTTCAGTGATGATCAACGGCGGGATGATCAGCACCGTATTCCAATGGGTATAAAGGTAAACGCCGTGATCCAAGAGATATTTTCGCAGGGCAATCATCTCCGCGCTGCTGCCGGCATAGGGCGCCATTGGCTCCCGGCTCTTGCGGTTGCGGACCAGTTCCACCGCGCCAAACAAACCAATAGAACGGACATCTCCTACAGATGGATGCTTTTCGCCCAGGTCAACCAGTTTGCGGTGGAGCAGAATGCCCATCGAGCGAGCGCGTTCTACCAGGCGGTCTTGCTGCATCACCTCGATATTAGCGATGGCAGCCGCAAGGGAGATTGGGTGAGCGTTGTAGGTCAACCCCGATTGATAGACGCGATCTCGAAAGAACTCGAAGATCTCAGGACGAATCGCCACCGCGCCTAGCGGCGCATAACCGGAGGTCAGTCCCTTTGCCATGGTCATTAAATCGGGAACCACCCCCCAGTGATTGACAGCAAACCACTCCCCCGTGCGCCCAAAGCCGCTCATGACTTCATCGGCGATCAGGAGAATATTGTAACGATCACACAACTCGCGCACGCCATGCAGGTAACCCTTGGGCGGGATAATGATGCCATTGGTCCCCGTGACCGTTTCCACCAGGACGGCAGCGATCGTTTGGGGACCTTCGTATTGGATGATCTCCTCAAGGTGATTGAGATAATCCTGTGAAAACGCCTCTTCGGAGACGTCCGCATGGTTGCGGTGAAACGTCGAACGGTAGCGGTATGGATCGAGGAAATGCACCACGCCGCCCATCAAGTTAGGCTCCCAGGCAAGGCGGCGCGGATCGCCTGTCAGCGCCATTGCCCCGGCGGAAGCGCCATGATAGGAACGGTAGCGAGCTAAAATTTTGTGTTTGCCGGTGTAGGCGCGCGCCAGCTTGACGGCGTTCTCATTGGCGTCGGCGCCGCCAAGCGTGAACAGGAAATGATTCAAGTCGCCCGGAGTAATTTCAGCCAGCAACTGCCCCAGCCTGGCGCGCGGGCGGGTCGCCATGGGAGGTCCGGCAAAGGGCAGGGAGCGAGCCTGAGCAACGATTGCTTCAATGACGCGCTCATCGCCATGCCCGATGTTGACGCACATCACCATCGAGTTGAAATCGAGATACCTTTTACCCGTTACATCCCAAAAATAAACGCCTTTTGCCGTTTTTACCGGGATTGGCGAAACCTGACCCTGGGCGGACCAGGTCCAAAAGCTGTGCGCTAACGTGAGAGGCAGGATTTCAGAATCTGGAAAGTCGTCCATCGTTGCATGTCCTTATGTGCTGCTTGAATTATATCAGCCCAGAAAAGCGCAGCGTTTAGCGGATAAACCATGCGGCAATGAACCAATCCTCCTCTTATGCAGGGGAAAAGGGCAGGTTGACACCTAAAAACTTGTTTGATAGCATTACCCCATCCATCCAATACACCTGGGAGATCGATCATGTATTCCTTGCTTTTAGCGCTGCACAATATTCTACGCTGGGTTGTCATCGTCTTAGCCATCGTTGCCCTCGTCAGGGCATACCGGGGCTGGCTGCAAAAACGAGCGTGGCTGGATCGGGATCGTAAGGCAGGCTCGTTCTTCAGTATCGCAGTGGATACGCAACTGCTGGTGGGATTATTGCTTTACTTCTTTTTTAGTGAATTTGCACTCAAATCTATCCTGAGCAAGGGCTGGGCTTTCGTCGCCAGCCAGGCTCAGTACCGCTTCTTTGCCTTAGAACACAGTTTCTACATGATTCTGGCGGTGGTTTTCGTTCACCTGGGCAGCATCTTGCCGCGCAAAGTGCAAGAACCGTGGAAGAAGCACCAGCGCGCAGCCATCTTCTTTACCTTAACCGCTCTGCTGATTTTGATCGGAATGCCCTGGTTCCGCCCCTTGCTGCCGGGGATGTAAACACATCGCCATCAATTTTTCCGTCCGATTAGCAGGTAAGTGTTCATCTCACCCTTGCTGCGAATCTGGACGACGCCCTGTTCCAGGAACAGGAATTGATTTTTCAGGCGCTCATAAGCGCCTGACGAAACCTGTATAGCGCCAATCGGGCAATGCGTCTGCATTCGGCTGGCAGTATTGACCGTATCACCCCACATATCGTAAATGAATTTCTTGGTACCGATGACCCCCGCCACGACAGGTCCGGAGTTGATGCCCACGCGCAATTTGAATGCCTCGCGCTGAACGACATCCAGGTTCGCGAATTCTGTCATCATATCCAGCGCCAGGTTAGCGACTGCGGCAGCGTGATCCGACCGGGGGATGGGCAAGCCGCTTGCCGCCATGTAGGCATCGCCAATGGTCTTGATTTTCTCCACGCCATACTTGTCCACCAGGTTATCGAATAAATTGAAAATCGAACTGAGCACTTCCAGGATTTCCGACGGCTTGCGCGTGGCTGACCAGGGCGTAAAGTCTTTGACATCGGCAAATAAAACAGTGACATCCGCAAAGCTCTCGACAATCTTTTCGTTCCCCTGTTTGAGCTGATCAGCCACAGGCGCTGGCAAAATGTTCAACAGTAATTTATCGGCGCGGTCGCGCTCGGCGGTTATCTCCTGCAAATAAGCCTGCTCTGCGTCCCGCAAGCGTTTCTCAGCCAGCGAAGCTTTCATGCGGGCTCGCAATAGCACCGGGTCGAACGGTTTGGTCAGGTAATCGGTAGCGCCCATCTCGATACAACGCACCACGCTGTCCATTTCATCCAGCGCCGAAATGACAATCACCGGGATGTGACGCAGGTCCTCATCATTTTTCAACCGCTCCAGAAGCTGGTATCCATCCATCTCTGGCATCAGCAAATCCAGTAAGATGACATCCACCGGATGGCTGGCAAGCACCTCCAGGGCATGCAAGCCATTGACCGCCTGTTCCACCTGGTAATCCTGTTCCTCTAAGTTTGTCGCCAGCAGCGTGCGGTTGATCAGATTATCATCGACAACCAGCGCCACACTTCTTTTGCCATGCGTCATGCAAAACCTCCGCTACCTGTTTGTCATCCATTTCCTGAAATGCTCAACCTTCTTGGTTGGGATTATCCTGGCTATGGACATACTCAGCCAGGGCAGCGCTGGAACGCTCATATTGCTGCCGAATCTGACTCAATAACGTGCCAGCGTCTTGCAATTGACCGCCTTTTGCCTGGTTTTCCAACTCCTGGCAGAGCCTGGAAAGGCGCAGCGCGCCAAAACTGGCGCTGTTGGATTTCAACGTGTGCGCCGCACGGCGCAATTCATCTGCCTGACCTTGTTCAATCGCCCGCTGAGCGGCATCCAACAGTTGCCGCGCATCCTGGAAATAGGTTTCCACCAGCGCAGGCAGCATCTCCTGGTAGCGCTTCCCTAAAGTCTTTTCGAGCTGCTCCAGAGAACGCCTATCCAGGTCGGTCTGCTCTCCTTCTTCAGGCGCTGCCTTGGGTTGTTTGACCGGCTCTGCAGCTAGGCGCTCAGGCGGCGCCGGTTTACGCTCTTGCTGGCAGCGGTTCAAAGCCGCCGCCAGTTCCTGCGCCGAAATAGGTTTGCTGACGTAATCATCCATGCCAGCCTGTAAACACCGCTCGCGGTCGCCCTGCATCGCGCTGGCGGTCATGGCAATGACCCGCGGCTGTTGTTCTGCCGGCAGTTCGCCGCGCAGCCGCGCGGTTGCCTCCAGCCCATCCATCTCAGGCATATGCACATCCATGAAGACGACATCATAAGTCTGGCGCTCAAGCGCCTGGAGGGCTTCGACTCCATTGCCGGCGACATCGGCGCGATACCCAAACCGTTCCAACATCAGCAATGCCAGCTTCTGATTGGTGGAATTATCCTCGACCAAGAGAATTCTCAATGGCATCCGCTCCGCCATGTGCTCATCAAACGCCGAGGCTTTTTCGTCTGGAACCATGCGGTGATAAAGCGGCTCAGCCAATGTTTCTTCGCCCGGCACCAGCACTGAAACCAGGGTATTGTACAATTGCGACGACTTGACCGGCTTGGTCAGGAAGGCAGAGAACTCCGCCTCACGCGGGTCGGCTTCCAGCCGCCCCAGTGAAGTCAACATAATCAGGGGCAAATGACGGGCAGCAGGCAGTTGGTGTATTTTCTCCGCCAGCATCAAGCCGTCCATTTCAGGCATTTGCATGTCCAGGATCGCCAAATCGAACTGCTGACCCTGATCGAATGCCGCCAGCGCCTCTTTACCCGAAGACAGCACGGTCGCTTCCATCCCCCAGGAGCGTGTTTGCAGCAGCAAGATCTGGCGGTTAGTGGCGTTGTCGTCAACCACCAGGACGCGCTTACCCGCCAACAAGGGCTGTTCTTTGACCAGGTATTCGGACAGCTTGCCGCTGGTTGGATAAACTTGAACGGTGAAGAAAAAGGTCGAACCTTTCCCCACTTCGCTTTCGACCCAGATGCGCCCGCCCATCATTTCGCACAGGTGCTTGCTGATCGCCAATCCCAAGCCTGTGCCGCCATATCGGCGGGTCGTCGAGGCATCCACCTGACTGAAGGACTGGAACAAGCGGCTCAGGCGGTCTTGCGGGATGCCAATGCCGGTGTCCCGCACCGCAAATTCCAGCATCACTGGTTGGTGGCTATCTGATATGGGCAGGATGCCGACCGATTCGTCGCCTTTGGCTGGTTTGACTGAGACCACCACCTCGCCTTGTTCGGTAAACTTCAAAGCGTTCCCAACCAGGTTCACCAGGATTTGCCGCAGGCGGGTTGAATCGCCCAAGATGGTCGAGGGTGTGCCCTCGTCAATCAGGTACGCCAGGTCGATGTTCTTCTGAGACGCTTTCGAAGCCATCAAATCCAGCACCGATTCGATGCACTCCCTCAATTCGAAAGGATGTTCTTCCAGCTCGAGCTTGCCCGCCTCGATCTTGGAAAAATCGAGGATATCGTTGACGATATTCAACAAGGCATCGCTGCTGTTGCGAATGATTTCTGCAAAATCACGTTGCTGTGCGGTCAATGGCGTATCCATTAGAAGACCCGACATCCCGATAATGGCGTTCATCGGGGTGCGTATCTCATGGCTCATATTCGCCAGGAACTGGCTTTTGGACTGGTTGGCTTGCTGAGCTATCTGGCGGGCTTCTTCGGCTTCTTTCATGGCAGTGACCAGCTCTGCGGTGCGCTGCTCGACCTTTTCTTCCAGCGTCTGGCTGTAATCCTCCAGCATGCGGTGTGCATGACTAAGCTCCTGAGATGCCTTGCGCTGCGCCTCCAAAATCCGAATGAGGAACTGATAGAAGAAAATCAACAAGGCAATGGTGATGCCCATCAGCATGACCGTATAAGCGATTTCCTCGATCCAGCTTGCTAAATCCACCGGATTCTGCTGGTAGATCAACGTGCCAGAAAGCAGCCCGGCATCAGCCAGGAAGGAAAAGGCGATCATGATGGCGATGCTCAGCAAACCCGCAAAAATGCCCGAACGCAAATTGATCAAGATCGTCGCCAGGATGGGTAAAACAATCAGATACTCCCGCCCTGCCCCAGCCAAACCGCCTCGCGCCAGCGTCAGGATGCCCGCCAGGTAGGCAAGGACGAAAAACCCCCAGCCTCTAATTCGGATATCCAGCCGCCGGAAAAACGCCAGGAATAGCAAGACCAGGTACGCCAGGAAGAAAATGAAAGCGGTGGGCAACTGTCCCGGATCGCGGAATGCGCCGATGAACAATGCAATCTGCCCCAGCAGTCCAAAGCCAGCCACCACCTCCAGGAGAGTATTCAGCGTCTTTGCGCGCCACTCTGAGAGAACTTCCCGAATTTCTCGGTTGAGGTCATTCGATGTTTCTAGAGTTGTCGTCGGGTGGCTGAGTTCCTGGGGGGTCAATGTGGACTCCTTTCATCGGTTTGCGCGTCACCTGCGCCGCGTAGCGCAGCGGAGCGGCTTCAGATGCAAGCGCGTGTTGGGCGGCGTTGGTTTGAGTCTAGTTGCCCTCATACTCAAAGAAGAATAATCCATTTCCATCGATATCAAGCGCAACAAACTCTTTGCCGCCCCAAGGCTTCTCTTCTAAAGTCCCATGTGGGTGTATAACGCCCGCTTGCTTGTATTCTGCGTAGAGAGATTCAATATCGCTGACTCCCACCCTACAAGCAGTGTTTTCAGCAATATTCTTATCCTGACATTCCCATAAATGAATCTCCACTGCGTCTCGTTTGACGGCAGCATAGTCGCCATAATCGAATACTTCTGCAAACCCCATCTTATTCTTGTAAAATTCAAGCGAAGCCCGTACATCAGAAGCGGGGAATTTTGGTATAGCATATCTAAACATCATCTTCTCCTTTTGTGAGCGATTTGTTGCACAGTTATCCGTCTTGATTGCTAATCATTGAAGCGGAACGCAAAAGTCCATAACGTGTTCATAGTAGACTTCATAATTGGGACGTTGCGGATCGACAATCAGTTGATGTTGCGGCACATACTCTGCAAAGAAACGTCCTATAGTCTCTCCTATTGTAGCCGAGTCTTTCTCGAGCGACAGAATTGCATAACGCCCACCTGCGAGTTGTTTGGTAAGAACATCTTCTGTGTTCAAGGATACGATTTCCAGTTCCAAAGCGCACTCATAGCCAATTAATTGTGCACCATCGACGTGCGGGATTCCTATGACCTTGAGCGCCGATGGGTCGTATCCTTGCTGTCGAGCCCAATCTTTTATTTTTTCAAAGCCCTCTCGAATTTGGTCGTTATAACTGCCTTTCATTTGTTGTAGAAGAACAGACGTATAGACAATTGTTGTCAGTGGTAAATCTCGAATGGTAACGTGTAGAGGTTGTCCAACATAAATGTTCATCAAATTCTCCTATAATTGAAATTGATGTTGTCCCAAACATTATCGAAGGTCAGATGGCAAAAGCCGCCCAACCTTTGTTGAATTATAACCCCTTCTTCTCGCTAAAATGGCGGGGGAATTTCAGGCTCAACAGGCGCAATTGCCATCTCTGGCTGTATAATTAGCGCCAAGAGGAAAAAGCTATGACAATTGTCGGAGAATCAATACCGCGGGTCGATGCTCTGGGAAAAGTCACCGGCGAGACTCTTTTTCCAGGCGATTTCAACCTGCCTGAGCAGGCAGCTATGAAAATCTTATTTGCCGGGCGCGCCCATGCGCGCATCCGCCGCATAGACACCAGCCAGGCAGAGGCGCTGGAAGGCGTACTCGCTGTCTTTACTGCCAAGGATGTCCCGGTCAACGAGTACGGTTTGATCATGCCCGACCAGCCGGTCCTTTGCGGTCCTGGATCTGCCAAGCCCTACGCCGACCGAGTGCGTTTCGAAGGCGACCAGGTGGCTGTCGTCGTGGCAGAGACGGAGGAAATCGCCGCCAGGGCGTGCAAACTCGTCCAGGTGGATTACGAAGATTTGCCCGTCGTCGTAGATGTGCGCCAGGCAATGCAGCCCGACGCACCGCTGCTCCATCCTGATCGAGGGTCGAACATTTTCTGCCACTACCGCATCCGCAAAGGGGACACGGCATCTGCCCTGGCAGGCGCAGACGTTGTCATCGAAGGCGAATATCATACCCCGGCGCAGGAGCACGCTTTCTTACAACCCGAAGCCGGCATTGGTTATATCGATGAACAAGGTCGCGTGACCGTGATCGTCGGCGGGCAGTGGACGCACGAAGATCAAGAACAAATCGCCCATGCCCTCCACCTGCCGCTCGACCAGGTGCGGGTCATCTATCCGGCGGTTGGCGGCGCCTTTGGGGGACGGGAAGACATGTCCATCCAGATCGTGCTGGCGCTGGCAGCATGGCGGTTGAACCAACGCGGCATCCGGCGACCGGTCAAGATCATCTGGAACCGGGAGGAGTCGATCATCGGGCACCACAAGCGTCATCCCTACCACATCCGCACGCGCTGGGGTGCGACGCGGGAAGGCAGGGTCATTGCCGCCGAGGTCGAGCTGGTTGCGGACGGCGGCGCCTATGCTTACACCTCTACCAAAGTGCTGGGCAATGCCACCTTGATGTGCACCGGTCCCTACTCGATCGAGAACGTCAAGGTCGATTCGTATGCCGTCTATACTAATAACATCCCCAATGGCGCATTTCGCGGTTTTGGCGGTCCCCAGGGCGCTTTTGCAGCCGAAAACCAGATGAACAAGCTTGCTGAAGCCTTGAATATGGACCCGGTGGAACTGCGCCTGCGCAATGTGCTGCGGGAGGGCGACCTGCTCTCGGTGGGCACCCCACTCCCCAGGGGAGTCAGCATCGCCCAGGTGGTCGAAGCCTGCGCCAGGGAAAGCGGCTGGTATGAGAAAACGGGGGCAAGCTTTTCCGAATCATCTGATGCGCCGCATATCCGTTATGGCAGGGGCTTTGCCTGCGCTTTCAAAAACGTGGGGTTTTCCTTTGGCGCGCCGGAGCAATGCACGGCTGCCATCGAATTGCAAGGCGGCAGTGAAATTGAGCGCGCTGTCGTCTATCACGCCGCCGCCGAAGTCGGACAAGGGGCGCACACAGTCATCGCCCAAATGGCAGCCGAAGCGCTGGGTATCCCCCTGGAAAAGATTCAACTGGTCACAGCCGATACTGCCACGACGGGCAATTCTGGCAGCGTCTCGGCTTCCCGCATGACATTCATGGCAGGTAATGCTATTCGCGGCGCAGCGCAACTGGCGCTGGAACGATGGCGTGCGGAAGAACGCCCTGCCAGAGCCAGCTACCAATACCGCCCGCCGGCAACCACCCCTTATGACCCTGAGACGGGTAAATCGGAGCCAAACTTCGCTTACGGTTACGTAGCGCAGATGGTCGAAGTAGCCGTTGACACTGAAACCGGCGAAGTACGCCTACTGAATGTTCACTCAGCCAACGATGTAGGCAAAGCGATCAACCCACAGCAGGTCGAGGGACAGGTCGAAGGCGCTGTCGTTCAAGCTTCGGGATATGCCATCCTCGAAAACTTCGTCTCGCGGGATGGCATCGTCCAAACCCGTCACCTGTCAACGTACTTGATTCCGACCATTCTGGACATCCCCGATTCTGTGCACCCGATTGTGCTGGAATATCCCGACCCCCGCGGTCCCTGGGGGGCGCGCGGCATGGGCGAAATGCCCTACCTGCCGCTAACCCCAGCCGTCGTCGCCGCCGTTCATGACGCCACCGGTGTTTGGTTCGATGAATTCCCGCTGATTCCAGAACGAGTGCTGCGAGGCTTAGGAAAATTGCCAGCTTCCTGATTCAGCGATGGACCTCTCTGCCACCATTCACTACCTGGGGAATCTCCTCGGTCAGGTGATCTCTGAACAGGAATCGCCAGAGCTGTTCGACCTGGAAGAACAAATCCGGCTGAACGCCAAAGCCCGCCGCTCGGGCGATGACCAGGCAGCGGACCGGCTGAACGAGCTGATCGCAGGATTGACGCCCGCGGAAGCGCGCGTCATCGCCTCTGCCTTCACCGTTTACTTCGACCTGGTCAATCTGGCAGAGGAAATCCAGCGCGTTCAAATCTTACGCAAGCAAGAGCTGGAGAATTACCCGCAGCCTGTAAAAGAGTCGATTCAAGAAGCGCTGGCAACGCTCAAGCAGCGCGGCGTCACTGCCGAACAATTAGCCCCTCTGCTCGAAAACCTGTGCATCGAGCCGGTGCTCACTGCCCACCCTACCGAAGCCAAACGGCGCACCTTGCTCTCGAAAATTCAGCGAATCTCGGAACTGCTCCAAATCTTGAACCGTCCCGACCTGCTCCCTCGGGAAGAACAATCTTGTCGATCGGCGCTTCATGCCGAAATCACCGCCATGTGGCTGACCGATCGCGCCCGCTCGGTGCGCCTGACCGTGACGGATGAAGTCCGCACGAACCTGTTCTTTGTCAGTGAAATTTTCTGGGAGCTGCTGCCAAAGCTCTATCATGAACTGAACCAGGCGCTAAATACTCATTATCCCGGGCGGCAAGTGAAGCACACCTGGCTGCGCCTGGCTTCCTGGGTAGGGGGCGACCGCGACGGTAATCCCAATGTCACCACCGAGGTCACCGCCGAGACGCTCCGACTGCACCGCGGGCTGGCGGTGGAAAAACACCGCACGACGCTGCAAGAAATTGCCCGGCGCTTGAGCGTCAGCAAGCGGCGCATTCCGCCTCCCCCCGAGCTGGGACAGTGGATCGAGAACCGCCGACCATTCCCGCCGCACGTGGCTTACCTGGAACACCGCTATGCTTTCGAACCTTATCGCCTGACCCTCTCATTGCTGGCGCATGACCTGGAACAGGCTTCCAAAGATGACGTGACCGGGCGGCTGCTTTCCGACTCGCCTTCGCCGCCCCAATTAAACAGCGCCCATTTTTCTATTCCCTTACATACCATCCAGCGCGCCCTGCCAGAGTCCCTGAACAAAGGCTACCTGGAAAAACTGCAAACACAGTTAGATATCTTTGGGCTGCACGCCGCCCGGCTGGACATCCGCGAAGACGCCCGGCGATTGAGAGCCAGCCTGGGTGAAATCCTGCGCGCCTTGAACCTGATGCAGGATTTCGAAACGTGCCCGGAAGACCAGCGAATTTCCCTGTTAGTCAATCTCCTGGAGCAACCGGCTCCCTCGCTTGCCGCCCACCCCGGCGTAACGCCGGAAACAGCAGAAACCTGGAAGTTGTTCCAGCTCATCACCCGCATACGGCAGATTTACGGGGACGAATTGATCGGGCCGTTCATCATTTCGATGACCACCAGCCCTGCCGATATCCTGACCGTGCTGCTCCTGGCGCATTGGACCGGCTGCAAAGCAGGACTGATGATCACGCCGCTGTTCGAAACGCTTTCTGACCTTAAAGCCGCCGCGCAAGTTCTGCGCGATCTGTTCGCCATGCCGGTCTATCGCCGGCATCTGCAAAGCTGCGGCAACCAACAAATGGTGATGATCGGCTATTCGGACAGCAATAAAGATGGCGGTTACCTGGCTGCAAATTGGGCGCTTTACCAGGCTCAAGAAGAGACCGCCGCTGCCTGTCGCCAAGCCCAGGTGCAACTGACCATCTTCCATGGCAGGGGCGGGACAACCGCCCGCGGCGGCGGTCCCACCAATCGCGCTATCCTGGCGCAGCCGCCTGGCAGCATCTACGGACGACTGCGCCTGACCGAACAAGGCGAGACCATCACCGCCCGTTATCTCAATCCAGACCTGGCGCGCCGTCACCTGGAACAGGTGGTCAATGCCGTTTTGCTGGCTTCATTTCCCGAAACCAGGCTGGATGCCAGCATCCCCAGGCGTTGGCGAGACGCCATGAACGATATGGCTCTGGCGGCTTACCGGGCTTATCGCAGCCTGGTGTACGAAACGCCCGGTTTCATGGACTACTGGAAATCAGCCACACCGCTGGATGAAATCACCCGGCTGACGATCGGCTCTCGTCCTTCTACCAGGCAGGGAAGCAGCCTCGCCGTTTCCAGCATCCGCGCCATTCCCTGGGTCTTCTCCTGGATGCAAAGCCGCTTCAACATCCCCGGCTGGTTTGGCTTGGGCAGTGGTTTGCAGGCTTGTGGCGACCTGGCATTGCTCCAGGATATGTACCAAAACTGGTATTTCTTCAGCACCCTGCTGGATAATGCCGAGATGTCGTTATTAAAAGCTGATATGGATATTGCCGCCATGTATTCCCGCCTGGCGGCTGACCAGGCGATGGCTCACTCGATCTTTGGCGTCATTCGCGCGGAATATGACCGCACGAAAGAAGCCATCCTGCAGGTCAGTGGTCATCTTGAACTGATGGACAATGAACCGGTCGTTCAGCGATCAATCCACTTGCGCAATCCCTATGTCGATCCGCTCAATTACTTGCAGGTCCTGCTTCTCAACCGTTTGCGGAAATTGAAAGACCCAGAAGGCGAAGAAGCTGCCGCATTACGGGAGGTGCTGGTCATTACCATCAACGGGATTGCCGCAGGACTTCGCAATACAGGATAAGAATATGATTGTATTGATTCGCGGTGGTGGAGACCTGGCAAGCGGCGTTGCCTACCGCTTGCATCAAAGCGGAATGCGGGTTGTGATCAGCGAGCTTGCCGACCCCCTGGCAGTGCGCAGGCTGGTCTCCTTCTCTGAGGCAATCAACCAGGGAGAAGTGACGATCGAGGGCATTGTGGCGCGCCGCGTCACGGACCCAAGCGATACGCTGCGCGTCCTGCAGATCATCGCCAAGGGGCAAATTCCGGTTTTGATCGATCCAGACGCTCAGGCGGCGCAGTCCCTCCATCCTACCGTCATCATCGACGCCCGCATGCGAAAGCTCCCGCCCGAGCCGCTGCGGCACACAGCCAAGATGTTCATTGGACTAGGTCCTGGCTTCACCGCCGGGCAGGATTGTACGGCAGTGATCGAAACCCAGCGCGGTCACAGGCTGGGGCGAGTAATCTGGCAAGGCAGCGCCAGCAGGGATACCGGCATCCCCGAGTCAGTCAAAGACAGGCGCGCCGAACGCGTCCTGCGCGCGCCGGTTTCAGGCGTTTTGAAAACATTGGCTGAGATTGGCGATCGCCTGCAAGAAGGTCAGGCGGTGGCAGAAGTCGCCGGACAAACGGTCACAGCGCCATTCCAGGGCGTGCTGAGGGGCTTATTGCGAGATGGGATGACGGTCCCGGCGGGTCTGAAAATCGGCGATGTAGACCCACGCGATGACCCGGCTCTATGCCGCTTGATCTCCGACAAATCTTTGGCGATAGGCGGAGGTGTGTTGGAGGCAATCCTGTCACGGGCGGAACTGCGCCCTCACATCTGGAGTTGACGGGTGGACGTTGCCCAGGCGCTGCGTTTGAGGGGCAAGGCGGCGGTCTACGCCAACCCAGGCAGCCTTGCAATGGCAGGCGCCGGTGGGAAGACCACTGCGCTCTTCCGGCTGGCGCGTGAATTGCTGGGGAATCCTTACCCAACAGTGCTGGCAACCACCACTACCCACCTGGCAAACCACCAGGCGCAACTGGCTGACTGGCATTTCGTTGATGGGGATGACCTTAGCGCCTCCCTCCTGGGCGGCGGGTTTCCATTGGGTGTATGTTTACTCACCGGTCATGCCACCGCAGAGGCGCGCTGGTCTGCCCTCCCCGAGAGCGGCTTGGAAGCGCTGCGCTCACTGGCGGAAGACCGCCGCCTCCCTTTGCTCATCGAAGCCGACGGCGCCCGCATGAAACCGCTCAAAGCCCCCGCCGCCCACGAGCCTGCTATCCCACCTTTTGTCAATCAAGCCATTATCCTGGCTGGGCTATCTGCCTTGGGGAAACCGCTGGACGACCATTGGGTTCACCGCCCGGAAATTTTCGCCAATTTGGCAGGCATGCAGCCGGGCGACCCAATCGACAGCGAACACCTCATCCGCCTGCTCTGCCACCCTCAAGGCGGACTGAAGGGCATCCCCTCCACCGCCCGCAAGGTTCTGCTGTTGAACCAGGCGGAAACACCCGCAACCCGTCAGGCAGCCCGCCGCATTGCCTCCGCCTGCCTTGGCGCTTTTGATGTGGCGTTGACCGCCGCTTTACAGTCGCAGGACCCGGTTCATGCGGTTGCCGAACCAGTTGCCGGGGTAATCCTGGCAGCCGGCGAATCCCGCCGCTTTGGTCAGCCCAAGCAGTTGCTGGATTGGAAAGGGGAGCCGCTGGTGCGCCATGCCGCCAACATCGCCCTCCAGGCAGGCTGCTCGCCCGTCCAGGTGGTCATCGGAGCGCACGCAGAGCAGGTCAGGCAGGCGCTGGAGGGATTGCCTGTGCAGATCGTCGAAAATGCCGCCTGGCAGCAGGGCTTGTCCACTTCGGTCAAGGCTGCCGTTCAAAATTTGCCGCCTGCTGCGGGAGCAGCCATCTTCCTGCTCGTGGATCAACCCCAGGCGCCCGTCGCCCTGGTCGAAGCATTGATTGCCCTTCATCAGGAGACCCTCGCCTCGCTGACAGCCCCCCGCTGCCGCGGGCGGCGGGCTAACCCGGTCTTATTCGACCGTTCGGTGTTCCCCCAGCTCATGGCATTGCAGGGGGATGCAGGAGGGCGCGCCTTGTTCAATCAGCCGGAACAACTGCCCATCGCCTGGCTGGATTGGGAGGACCCAACCCTGCTGCTGGACATCGACACTCCCGAAGATTACCGCCGTTTGCAGGAGGGTGGTTCGTGATCTTTGCTGTCGTTCTGGCAGCCGGACAATCCCGCCGCATGGGAACGCCGAAGGTCAACCTGCCCTGGGGAAACACAACCGTCCTGGGTCAGATCATCGATACCCTGCAATCGGCGGGAATTGATGGCATCGTGGTCGTGACCGGCAGCCAGCCTCCCCAGGGGCTGACCGAAGGGCAACGGCGCACAGTGCGTTTCGTCGTCAATCCACAGGCTGAAACGGGAGAAATGCTCTCCTCGGTGAAAGCCGGGCTGCAAAACCTGCCGCCAGCCTGTTCAGCCGCCCTGATCGTCCTGGGCGATCAACCTCAAATGGAACAGCAGAGCGTCCAGATGATTCTTGAAAGGGGGAAAAGCCATTCCACAATTGTCATCCCCAGCTACTGCATGCGCCGGGGGCATCCCTGGCTGTTGCCCCGCCGCTACTGGTCTGCGGTGCTGGCAATGCCCCCCAACCAAACCCTGCGCCATTTCCTCCATGATCACGCCGATGACATCACTTACCTGACCGTCGAGACGCCCACCGTGCTGCTGGACATCGATACACCGGCAGATTACGAAACTTACCGCCCAAAGAACTAATGTTTAGACCACGGCTGCTGCTTTTTACCTCTTGCTTGTATTTTGCGATAATTCTGCGTAAAATTAGGGCAATCAACCGGTTGTACCAAAAGCCAAAGTATCTATGCCCGTGATACGTGCGTTCATCGCCATCGAACTGCCTCCCAATATTCAACAACGCCTGGAGCAGGTTTCTCAGCAGCTTCAGCAAACGCTGGCAGGTTTTCCTATCCGCTGGGTGCCTGCCAGCAACATGCACCTGACGTTGAAATTCCTGGGTGACGTTTCGGAGGCAAACCTCAAGCTGCTCAAGGAGATGCTGTTGAGCGAAGCTGCCAGCCACTGCCAGCACGAGTTAAGCATTGGAGGTTTCGGCGCGTACCCTTCGATGCAGCGCCCGCGTGTGCTGTGGGTAGGCGTTGAAGCGCCGCAAGAACTGGCAGCGTTACAGGCGGGCATCGAATCGAGGACGGTTAAACTGGGTTACCCTCGCGAGGATAGACCGTTCTCGCCCCATCTGACCTTGGGGCGCATTTCGCGCAGCGCCACCAACCAGGAGGTGCGGAAAATTGGCGAGCACCTCCCCAGGGTGAAAATCGGTTTCATGGGCGTCGTCCCCGTGAGGGAAATTCGGCTGTATCAAAGCGTACTCAAGCCCGGCGGCGCTGAATACACTCCATTGTTCACTGCCAGCCTGGCAATCAAACCATAAAGTCATTTTTGCGAGGTGAAATCTGGATACTAACAAACTGGCGCGCACCATCGTCTCAATTCTCGAGGAAAAAAAAGGCGAAGATATTCTCTTACTAGACATTCACGATATAGCCATATTTGCGGACTACTTTGTGATCTGTTCAGGAACCAGCGACCGCATGCTCAAAGCTCTGGCTGATGCAATCGATGAACAGGTCACCCAGAACTACCACTTGAACGCACGCATCGAAGGACAGCCTCAGGATGGATGGCTGCTGGTGGATTTCGGCGAGGTCATTGTCCACATCTTTTCACCCGACCGGCGGAATTATTACCGCCTGGAAGAACTCTGGCAGCATGGCAAAGTGCTCCTCCACCTCCAATAAGGCATGAACTTATCCATTCCTGCATTAACCCGCTTCTTAATCCGGGAAGCCACTGTTGAAGACCAGCATGAGCTAGCCAGCCTCTTCCACTTCGAATCATATGTTCACCGCCACCTGGATTGGCGTACGCCGCTGGATTGGATTAATCACCCGCCATTCCTGGTTGCTGAACAAAAAGGGCGCTTGATCGGCGCGCTGGCATCGCCGGTGGATACGCCGGGCATTGCCTGGATTCAGGTGTTCGCCGTCAGGAGCAATTCAAGGTTGGACGCCGTCTGGTCGGCGCTCTGGAAGCAGACCCTTTCGTTCCACAAGGAGTACAGCACCCGCCAGATCGCGGCGATACCATCGCAGCCATGGTTTGGCAAGCTGCTCACCGACAGCCATTTTACCCACTCGCACGATGTGGTCACGCTCATTTGGGAAGGGCAGCCATTGACACCGCCGAAGGAAACCGCGGATGTTGCCATCCGGGAGATGCACACCGCTGACCTGAAAGGCGTTCTGGTGGTCGATCAGGAATCTTTCGAACCCCTCTGGCAGCAATCTGAGGCGGCGCTGCTGATTGCCCTGAAACAGGCTTGTATTGCCACGGTAGCAGAAAAGGCTGGTCGCATCATTGGTTATCAGATCAGCACCTGCGGACACCTGGGAGGTCACCTGGCGAGGCTGGCAGTGGTTCCCGATCAGCGCGGCAGACACATCGGAGAGGCATTGGTGTTCGACCTGTTGAGCAAATTCATTGACCGTAGCGTCAATCGGGTCACCGTGAACACCCAGCACCATAATACGGTATCGCTCCGCCTTTACGAGAAATTAGGATTTCGTCGGACGGGCGAGACGTTCCATGTATTCACATTCACACCATGACTTTCCCCCGCGGCGGGAAAGCGAAGTTGAACAGCCGAATTTCGGGAGGCATAAATGGCTCACTTAGAAGATGCAGTTATCGTCAATGCGCTGGTCAGGCAGGCATTGGTGGCAGCCCGCGAGGTGATGGGCGAAAACGGCTTGAACACCGTCCTGCGAACCTCAGGGCTGGCGCGTTTCATCAACAACTTACCGCCGGATGATCTCAATCCTGGCGTTAAAGCCTCGGAATATGCCCTTTTAGGAAAGGCTATCGAAGATTTTTACGGACGCGGGGCAAGGGGCATGCTCAGGCGAATCGGCAAGGCATCCTTCCAATATGCCGTGCGTGAGCAGGCTGCCTTGATGGGCTTGGCTGGCGCGGCTCTCAAGCTACTGCCTCAAAAACAGCGCATTCATTTTGTGCTGAACAACATGGCAAGCGCCCTCAAGAAGACCAATCCCCAAGTAAATGCCTGGGTGGAGGAGAAAGACGGTGTGCTGGCATTCATCGAAAGCACCTGCGCCGTCTGTCATGGTCGCCAGAGCGCTACCCCCATCTGTTTTTTATACGTTGGTTCGGTCGGCGAGGCAGTCCGCTGGGCGACCGGCATCGAATACGAGATTCGCGAAACACACTGCCTGGCAAAGGGCGACCCCTATTGCCGCTTCGAAGTGGGGGCGCCGGTCGGATAACGGCGGCTTTGCCCCGCGCCAGATTAAGTCTCGGTTAGAATTTTACCGCTGTCCAGCCGGCAACCTGGACAAAGGCATCATCCTATGGAAGAATATTTTCCCATCACTACCCACCACAGGAGTCTTGCATGAGCACAAGCCTGCGAAAAGATATGAAATCAAAACGGCGACAGAAGAAGATGCAAGAGCGTCGCAATGCTATCTTAATGATCATCGGCGGCGTGATCATTTTAGTTGCTCTCTTCACCATTCCGCCATTGCTCGAACGATCGCGTCCCGTTGGCGATATCACCGTCATTACTCCCTATGCGCGCCCACAGGCAAATGGCACCGCCGCAGGCGACCCCAACGCGCCGGTGCGCATCGATACCTTCGTTGATTTTCAGTGTCCGGCGTGTAAGTATTTCAGCGAAGTCACCGAAAAGCAGATCTTCAACGATTTTGTTGCCACCGGAAAGGTGTACTATGTTTTTCACCAGTTCCCTTTCCTGGACGACCGCAGCGCCACACGTGAATCAGACCAGGCTGCCCATGCCAGCCTTTGCGCCGCAGAACAGGGTCGCTTCTGGGATTATCATGACATCCTGTTCGCCAATTGGAACAGTGAAAACGCTGGCGCCTATAACGATCGCCGGCTGGTTGCCTTCGCCGAAACGCTGGGACTGGACATGAAGTCATTCAACCAATGCTTCGAGGGTAAGCGCTATCAAGACCAAATCGATCAGGACTTGCTGAAAGGCAATCAAATGGGCGTTCAAGGAACACCCTCGGTCTTTGTCAACGGCACTTTGATTGCCCCCGGCTTTGTCCCAACCTATGAGCAGATTGCCGAGGCGATCGAAGCAGCTTTGAATCAGTAGCCTGGTTCGCCTGGAGCGAAAAACCGCCGCCCTGAAGCGTTGAGGGCGGCGGTTTTCATTTATTCACCATCGTTCGGTCTTTTTGCCAGCGTCGGCGCTGAAAGCCCTGCGGCATGGTTTTCAACCAGCTCCAGGATAAAACACAATGAAGAAAGCCGGTTCAAGAAGCGAAGCAATTCGAAGTTGTCCAGCATCCCTTCGTGCAGCATGCGCGCCAGGCAACGCTCAGCCCGGCGGACGATTGTCCTGGCTAAGGCGAGGGACGCCCCTGCCTGCGAATCGCCCGGCAGGATGAATTCCCTGGGGACTTCGACCTGTTCATCCAGTTCATCGATGACGCCCTCCAACCATGCCACCCGGTCAGCGCCGATGCTGCGAAAGCGCTCGACGACCTCCGGCGTGGCTGCCACCTCTGCCATCATCCGATACAAATCCCTTTGCACCGCCATCAGCAAACCAGCCGTTTTTTCGGCGCGGCAAAAAGCGCGCGCCAAGCCCAATGCCGCAGTGGCTTCATCGATCGTGCCGAAGGTTTCGGTTCGTAAATCATACTTGGGCACCCGACCCTCGCCCAGCAAGCCTGTATAACCATCATCGCCTTTTGTCGTATAAAAACGTTTCATGGGATGGATTATACCTGCTAACCACCACGATTAAGGATTTCTAACCAAAGTTGCCATGCAAAATCGGATTGTTGTTGTATACTTATAAAGCCGTAGCGTCCGGCGCACCTAGAAAGGTAAAACACATGCAGATTCGTTGTCAATTTTGTCATATGCCGTTTGCGCTGGGAAAAGAAGCCGTGCATCAAGCGCTGGATACGATGACCGAACAAGCGCTTCATCACTATAATGTCCCATGCCCCCACTGTCGCAAGACGAACCGAATATCGAAGACATCCCTTTTGCGCGCGGCTCCCGGCTGGGTCAAGAAAGAACCTGCCCAACCGGAAGGGACAGAGACATAAGCCGCCTGTTGTCCCCAGCCTGAAGCTTACCGTTATCCACCATTTCATCAGCCAGCCAGGCGCTGGCGCCTTAGAGGTATATTTAATGTCTGAAACGATAACTTTCGCTTCCCCCAGTGAATTAAAGACAGCCCTCAATCAACAGCAGTATATCGCCAGCGACGAAATCGCCACCATCATGTTCCTCAGCCAGCAGCTTGGGAAACCCCTTTTGACGGAAGGACCTGCCGGGGTAGGAAAAACGGAGTTAGCCAAGGCGATTGCCGGCGCCACCCGCCGCGAATTGATTCGCTTGCAGTGCTACGAAGGCTTGGACGAAACCAAGGCGCTCTACGAATGGGAATACGCCAAGCAGTTGCTGTACACGCAGCTCTTGCGCGATAAGCTGCAGGAGACCTTTGCCGGCGCAACCAGCCTGTCAGAAGCTGCCGACCGGCTGGCAAATGAAGAAGAGGTGTTCTTTTCGATGCGTTTCTTACTGCAGCGCCCATTGCTCAAAGCCATCCTGAGCAAAGAGCCAACCGTGCTGCTGATTGACGAGATCGACCGCGCGGATGCGGAATTCGAAGCCTTCCTGTTGGAAGTGTTGAGCGATTTCCAGGTCAGCGTGCCAGAGCTGGGCACGTTGACCGCTGTTCACCGCCCGCTGGTGATTCTGACCAGCAACAACACCCGTGAGCTGAGCGAAGCGCTCAAGAGGCGCTGCCTGTACTTGTTCATCAACTATCCCAGCATCGAACAGGAACTTGCCGTCGTCCGCATGAAAGCGCCCGAACTTTCCCCCAAGCTGGCGCTGCAGGCAGTCGAGCTGGTGCAAAGCCTGCGCACGATGGACTTGCGCAAATCGCCCAGCATCAGCGAAACGATCGACTGGGCAAAGGCGTTGGTGGCAATCAATGCCAAGAACCTCGACCAGCATGTGCTTGAAACCACCCTGAGCGTCCTGCTCAAACACGAAAATGATTTACAGCGCGCCCGCCGGACGCTCCTGCGCCCCTCGCAGGGGAACGATTTTGACGATTTGAGTAACTTCAGGCGCATCGACCGGCAGAATTAACGATGGACGAGCGGATTGTGCATTTCATTGCAGCATTGCGGGCTGGCGGCGTGCGCATCAGCCTGGCTGAAAGCGCCGATGCCCTGCGCGCGGTCGATCAACTGGGGGTTATGAACCGCGATGTTTTCCGTTATACCTTGCGCACCACCCTCATCAAAGATAGCCGCGATCTGCCGATCTTCGAGGAGCTGTTTCCCTGGTTCTTTGGCGTGCAAACGCCGCCGCCCATGCAGAACTTGCCGGAAGACCTTTCGCCCGCCGAAGCCCAAATGCTCGCTCGCGCCCTGCGCCAGTTGACTGACCGGCTCAGGTCGCTCCTCGAACGATTGCTGAGCGGACAGCCGCTCAGCCGGGAAGAGCTGGATCAGCTCAGCCAAATGGCAGGGATGGACCGCGCTGATGACATGCGGCACCGCGAATGGATGGCGCAGCGTATGCAGCGTTTGTTAGGCTTCAAGGAAGTGCGCGAGGCAATCCAAAAATTAGCGCAAATGCTGCAGCAGCTTGGGATGAACCGCCAGCGCATCGAGCAAATCCGCCAGCTCCTGCAAGCCAACGCCCAGGCGCTACGCGACCAGATTGATCAATATGCCGGGCAGCGCATCGCTGAAAACATGAGCCAAAAGGACCCCGGCGATGAGCAGGACAACCTGATGCACCGCCCCTTCCAGGCGCTCTCTGACAGCGACATTCACAAGCTGCGTCAGGAAGTACAGCGGTTGGCTACCATCCTGCGCACTCGCATTGCCCTGCGTCAAAAGCGCGCCAAGAGCGGCTTGCTGGATGCCAAGGCGACCATCCGCCAAAACCTCAAGCATGGTAATGTGCCCTTCCAGGTCAAACACCGCGACCACGACCTGAAACCTAAGCTGGTCGCCGTGTGCGATTTGAGCACTTCAATGCGCTATTGCTCCGAGCTGATGCTCACTTTTTTATCGGCGCTGCAAAGCCAGATCAGCAAAACCCATGCCTTTGCCTTCATCAATCACCTGGAGTACATCTCCCCTGATTTTGCCGGAAATGACCCTTCCAAAGCCGTCGAGCAGGTGCTCGATCGCATGCCTTCGGGTCATTACAACACTGACCTGGGCAAGAGTCTCAAGCAACTGGTGGACTCGCATCTCGATCTGATCGACCACCGAACGACGCTGATTATCGTCGGGGATGGTCGTAACAACTACAAAGACCCGCGCCTGGATTTATTCTCCCTGTTAACGCGCCGCTGCCGCCGGACTATCTGGCTGAACCCAGAACCTCCCTCCCTGTGGGGAACCGGCGACAGCGATATGCTGCAATATGCGCCCGGCTGCGATCACATTTTTCAGGTGAGCAACCTGGCAGAACTCAATGCTGCCATCGATCACCTGCTCAGCCAGGCATAATATCCTTTTTAGAACAAAACCGAAGCCAGCTCATTGCGGTACTGGCGGGTGATGGGATTCTCGTTTCCGTACAACTCGAAGATTCCCAGCATCACCCGGCGCACCTCCCCGCCGCGGAATTGCTTATCCTGGCGCAGAATGTCCAGCATGCCATCCATCGCCGCCTCGAAATTCCCCCTGTAAGCCAAACGCAAGGCGTTCATGTAAGCCGCCTCCAGCGGGTCATCATAATACGGCGCTGCATCGGGCACACGGCTCAACGCCTTGACCAGGACGCTGAGCATTTCCGCAGACTGGTACTCCTTGCTGGGCGGGAAATTGTAAAGAAGCTGGCGCGCCTCACTGAGATATCCTTGCATAATGAGGGCGCGCACCAGACCCAACGACGCCGCCGGATGTTCGGGCACTTTCTCCAGGAATTTGCGAAACAAAGCCTCGGCTTCAGCCCAATTGCCCAGCTCCAACATGCCCTGGGCTTTCTCGAATGTTAAGTCATTTTCGCTGGGCGCCAGGGCGCGCAGGAATTCCCGCACCCGCCCTTCCGGCTGTGCTCCGACGAACTCAGCCACCACCTGACCATCGCGGAAGGCTTTGACCAGCGGAATGCTGCGCACGCCGTACATGGCTGCCAGGTTGGGATTTTCATCCACGTTCACCTTTGCCAGGCGGAATGCGCCGCCCGCCTCTTGAGCCAGGCGTTCAAGGATGGGTCCCAGGCTGCGGCACGGTCCGCACCATTCAGCCCAAAAATCAACGACCACGGGAACCTGCTTAGAATACTGCAGGACCTCGTACTCGAAATCAGCCTCATTAACGGTAACGATATGATCAGACGCCATCATAAGACATCTCCCAAATCCAAAGTAGTGTCGCCAATATGCTTGTCTCTCCAGATTCTACCAAATTACCGTTAACAGGATGTATGAATCAGGTTTGATTTTTGAATGAACGCCGCCGCTATTCCTCATCGCTGTCTTCGATGCCAGGCTGGTTGACTTCGAGCACATCGCCGTGAACATTGATGCGGACGCGGAACCCCATCATCCCCAGGTAAGCCCGACCTTCTTCCGGGATGCCGACGTTCAGGACCATATCGAACTGGTCTTCGATCTGCTTGATTTGCTGCTCGAGTATTGCACGTGAAAAGATGTCTTCCTGCCCCAGCATCTTGGAAGCCTGTTCCGCCAGTAAATCCTCATGCCCTGCGATCATGGACTTCATAATCTGTAAGACCTGGCGGTCGACATATTCCGCCGGGATGTGCCGCCGGAAGCCGGCATCATCGACGACATAACAAGGCTCATCGCCAACGTAAGCCGTCTCGACCGGGCGATCCCATTCGTCAACCACCAATCCGGCAAATAACGGTTCCCGAGCCACGATCGGTTCCTTAACTCTGCTTTCCTTCAACCGTACCCAGCAGGACAGCCGCTGCAATGCCCAGTCGGCGGTCAAAGAGGTTGGAACGGTCCATGGAAAAATCCATGTCCAATTCATAGCGGAACAGGTTGAAACGCTGCTTGAAATCGGCTACCCGCTGACCGCCAATTTGAGCGTCATAATTCTGCGGCAGCAGACTGCCCAAGAACAAACGGCGCAGTAGCGCCAGTGTCACCGAATCCTCGAAGATCAACCCCACCGGCTGATCTTGAGCATCGAGGATTTCCCACTCGTCCCGCATGATGGAACGGAGTCCCTTGCGGCGCAGGGCGCCGACCTTGGCTCGCGCCATCACATCGTTCACATCATAGGCGGCAGAAAAGTCGATGATTTGCCTTGCCTGGATGTGCAGCACTTCCTGGCTCTTGGTTTCATCAGAATACAGGCGGATATCCTCCTTCAGCCTGAACATCTTCTGTTCGCTGTATAACACCAACTGGTTGTTGGGATCATAGATGCGAAACTTGCCAGTCAAAGCGAACACCTGGCGGCGAAGTAAATAATGATTGTGTTGAAATGCGCTGATCATAGATAACTCCTTGATGTTAGATTGTGAAATATGCCTGATTCATCCTTCGCCGCCGATGATGTGAAGCAGCGTGCCCATCTCTTCATAAACCATCTGCTGCTCGGGCGGGACATAAGGTAAAGTCCAGCGGTAGAGCCATTTAGCCGCCTGAGGAGTCAGGTTGACGCAGCCGTGGCTGCGCGGGCGTCCATAATTATTATGCCAGAAAGTACCATGAAATGAAATGCCACTTTCAGTAAAATAACTGATCCAGGGCACTCCGGGCAGGTCATAACCATTCGCCGCCAGGTTTCCAGCCGCCATATGGCGGGAAGAACGCTTGTGAAAAGTGGAATACCAACCCGGTTTGGTCGAAAAATCGCCATCCCTGAATTTTGCTCCGGTGGCGACGCGCGCCATAAAGACCGGTCGTTCGGCTTCATAAGCGATGAGCACCTGCTCTGGCAGGCGCACTTCCAGCAGCTTGAGATCAGGAGGGACCTGCGGCGACAACAAGGTCAACTCCTCCTTGGGAACGATGCGCAAGTGATTGGCAGGTACATAATAGACGAATTCCCATTTATCGTCCAGCACGGCATACCAGGCAGCGCCTTGCTCATCGTAAACGACCTGGATGACCCAATGGGTGGTTTCATAGTAAAAGCGATAGGCAAACATCTGGTTCCTGCCGGGCTTGTAAAAGGCATCTGTAAACGGTACGGTCACTTCAGCCAAAACGCCCCCCTCTGGAATGATTGCGGCTGGCTCGTTCAAGACCGTCCTGACCGGCTGAATCGAGCCGGAATGAACGAAGCCTTCACCGCCTGCCTGGTACCAAACCTTGTTATGGGAAGGAGTATCCTCGACGAATCGAACGTCGGTGATGGGGAAAACAGCGTCCTTCCAAAGGTGCTTGACTTTCTTTCCCGCCTCAGAAGGTCGGTCATACATCACCACCAGCTCATCCTGCACCCTCCCCTGCTGGGTATCCTCCATGTTCACTGCCCTGGCAATTGGCGCCCACTCGCTGCCGCTTTCCAGAGTCCAAGCCTGCGAGGCAAATTCCGCCAGGTGGAGCTGCCGCGCCTGCCCGCGGGAGGGGAATAAGAGGCTGCCTATCCCCAGCGCGCTCAGCTTGAGAAAGCAGCGCCGGGAGAGCGAAGGGTGAGTTCGTATCGAAAACCGCCTTTCGTTCATCAGTAATGCACATTGACAATGGTGCCAACCGATGCAAAATCGAACAACCAGCCGGCATCCGGAATCGTTAGGTTGACACACCCATGGCTCATGGGAGTTCCAAAGTTGTTATGCCAGTAAGTGCCGTGAATCCCATAACCCTTGTAGAAATACATCACATAGGGCACATCCGGTAAATAATACCCCGGTCCCGACATATCCGCATAGCGATATTTCACATAGATGGTGTAAGTCCCCGTGACCGTGGGATATCGCCATGTGCCGGTAGAAACAATAAAGGATGAAACGAGTTCAGAGCCTTCATAGGCATACAAACGCTGCTCAGAAAGATCAACATCCACCCAGCGCTCGCCCTCGCTCACGCCCACGGGCAGCCCTGGAATCCGGGGCTCTGGCGGCGGAGGCGGTTCGGTTGGATAAGGCGTATCGGTGGGTTCAGGGGTATCTGTAGGCAGAGGGGTATCCATGGGAAGGGGCGTTTCGGTCGGCGTTGAGGTGGGCGTATCGGTAGGCGTCGCCGTCGCTGTGAATGTCGCCGTGGCGGTTGCCGTATTCGTTGGGGTATGAGTCGGCGTGAAAGTCGCCGTCGGAGTCGCCGTAAGGGTTGGGGTAGGCGTCCGCGTGGAAAAGATCTGCGCGAAAGCGATTTTGACTGACGGCGCAAGGATCGGCTCCTCCTGCCTGAACTCCGCCAACGATGACAGGAAAAACCAGCTCGATAGGAATAGCAGGACGATCAACCCCAGGCTGAGCATCCGGTAGCGGCTATCATCGAGAGCTGGACGGGCGGCAACCTGCCTGGTCTGCCTGGCAGAGGTGTCAACCTGAACTTTTTGGGCTGGCGGCGCAGCCGAGGGCAGCGCGCGCAACCTGCTAACTGCCCAGTGCATTCCCTGCCGGGCGCGTTGGCTGTTGGGATTGATCTCAAGCGCGCGCTTCAGGTATTCCAGGCTGGCTTTCGGCGTGGAGACGGCTGCCAGCCACAGCCAGGGTTCCTCCCAATCGGGCGACAGGGCAATGGCTCGCTGCGCCCACTTGCGGGCTGAGAGATGATTTCCCCGCTTTAGTTCCTGCTTTGCCTGCTCAAGCGCGCGTTGGGCTTCTTCATGTGGTCGATTCATGGCTGCGTTGACGGTGGTGAGGTGATATCTTCATTGCGAACGTAACACAAAATGCCTTTGGCGACCCCAAGCGCTGCCTTATCCGGCTCCTTGGTCAGGAACTCTCGGTCAAGGTTCAGGAAGCCCACCTCGATGATCGCCGCGGGCGTATCGGGATGAATCTCTGAGAAAGCATGATAACTGGTCATATCGGCTGTGACGCTGCCGGCGTGGAACTTGAGCCCGGTCTCGGCGGCGTAGCGGGTTTGCAGGCAAGAAGTCAACCGCTGGGTGCGCTCAGGGTATTGCGTTGAAATAGCTGCCGCCACCTTGAAGCCCTTGGCTTCGGCGTTGATGTATTCACAGGAATCAGCATGAATCGAAACCAGCGCCAGCGCGCGGTAACCGTTCAGCAGCGGATCGAACTCGGTCAACAAATCCACTTCGTACCCATCGGCAACCAGCAGGTTGCGAACCCTTTCGGCAATATCCAGGTTCACATCCACTTCCCGGATGCCCCCCAGCTCAGGCGGACACACAGCGCCAGGATCATAACCGGAATGACCCGCGACGATGCCAATATGCGGCAGGGGGCGCGCGGTCTGCGTGGGAAAATTACTGAACGCGGGAGGCGCAGCCGGTTCAAGGGCGCTATTGAACCGTTCCGCCAACGAGCCTGGCAACAAACCGGGCTCAGTCCAGGCAGTGAACAGGGTGGCAACAACCAGGGCGACCCCCATCACCACCGAGAGATTATGCAAAGTGCCGCCAGAGCGCGAGGTTGAATTCATCATAAAACGATAACTTTGAGTGTTTTGGTGTTTATCGTACCCTATTTCAACTTAGCTGACAAGTATATAATTATGGCATCGAAAGGTGCAAGTACAATGCCATCCGGCACACTCACCGAAGAAGAACGCCAGGTACTGCTGAAGCTGGCGCGGGAAGCGCTCGAAAAAGCAGTGCGCGGCGAAAAACTTCCACCGCTGGATAGAAGCCAGCTTACCACACGCCTGTTGCAAGATGGGGCGTCGTTTGTCACCCTGACGATTCATGGAAAGCTGCGAGGCTGCATCGGCGCGCTGGAGGCGTACCAGCCGCTGGCGGAGGATGTGCGTGAACATGCTCAGGCAGCGGCGCTGCAAGATTACCGCTTTCCTCCGGTGCAGCCGGAGGAGCTGGCTGATATCCGCATCGAAATATCCCGCCTGTCGCCGCCAGTTCCGCTGTCCTACAACGACCCAACGGAGTTGCCCCGTTTGCTAAAGCCTGGGCGCGATGGCGTCATCCTGCGGGATGGCTGGCGGCGAGCGACCTTCCTTCCCCAGGTGTGGGAAAGCCTGCCCGATCCCGAAGAATTCCTCAATCATCTGTGTTATAAAATGGGCGCATCGTCGGATGTATGGCGACGTAAAAAGCTGGAAGTCTTCACCTACACGGTGGAAGAATTTCACGAACCCGATTAATCTTTAGCAGCCATCATCATCTTTCCATCGCCCCCATTACGGAGCATGATGATCTCCGCCAGGATGCTCACTGCAATCTCCTCCGGCGTCTCGGCGTTTAACTCCAAACCAATCGGCGAATGCACCCGCCGTAATTTTTCTTCACTGACGCCCTGCTCCAGGAGCTGGTTGCAAGTTATCGTCCATCGCCGGCGGGAGCCGATGACGCCGATATAAGCGGCAGGCGACTCCAACAGCGGCGGCAGACCGGCGACATCAATCTGCGTTCCGCGGGTAGTCAACACGAGATAGGTCCAGGGGGTAATCGTAAATTGGCTGGGCAGCTCTGCCAGCGGCGAGCAAATGAACGCCTGTCCATCGGGAATGGCGGCTGGAGTGGCAAACTCAGGACGGTCATCCCAAATCACAATAAAAAAACCGAGCCAGCGCCCCAGGTGGGCAACCGCCCGCCCAACGTGCCCGGCGCCTGCAATCAGCAAAATCGGCTTGGGTAATATCGGCTCCACAAACACCTCCAGTTGACCGCCGCAAACGCCAGGATCGCCGCGCGCCGGGTCGCTCATCTGGTAAGCCAGCAAGCGCGGCTTTCCATCAACCAGGGCTTGCTGCGCTTCTGCGATGACCCGCAATTCCACTTCGCCGCCGCCGACGGAACCAAGAATATTGCCATCGGGATAAACGATCATCTTACTGGCGGTATGGCGCGGCGTCGAACCCTGGCTGCGAATGATGGTGCACAGCACAGCCGCCTGGTTTTTCTCTTCGATTTCCGCCAAAGCCTGGTAAATCGTGGTCATGCTTACACCTCCAGTAAACCCAGCACGGCAGGCAAGAGCTGCTTTTTCCTGGACACTACCCCCTCTGCCAGGAATGTCCCATCGGGCTGCTTGAGATAAGGCAATTCATCCAGAATCACCGGCGCATTGACCGTCACCAACCGGCTGCGCCCATCCACGACGTCGGTGACCATCAGCATCGAGAAGTCCAATCCCCGCCGCTCACGCAGCCCATTCAAGGCTTCCTTCAGCGCCTCGAGGTGCTCATCCAGTTGCACCAGGTCGGTCACCTCCACCTGGGATATGGCAAACGTATAGCCGCCCGATTCATATAGCTTCATGTCCGAGGAGACCACCTCAGCCGGTTCCCGCGCTGCCAGCCCTGAGCCAGCCCGCAGCACCTGCTGCCCAAATCCCTGGATGGTTTCGCCGGCAAGCAACCCATTCTTGACGAACGCCCATCGCGCCAGCCGCTCTGCGGCGTGACGATCGCGCTCTGTTGTGGTGGGCGAGGTCAAAATCAACGTGTCTGAAAGCAGTCCTGCCAACAGCATGCCAGCCAGGTTGTGCGGAGCGCTCAAGCCGGCTTCCTCGATGCGCTCGCAAACCAGCGTGCTGGTGCTGCCAACGATATCCACGGTAAAGCGAATGGGGACATGCGTCGAATGGGTGCCCAGGCGGTGGTGATCCAGGATTTCAACCAGTTCGGCTTCTTCCAACGCCCCCAAAGCCTGACCGGGTTCGTTGTGATCTACCAGAATCAACCGCAGGCGAGGCGGGTTGAGCACATCGCGCTGGTTGCAGACACCAACGTAGTGTTTTGACTCGTTCACCACCAGGAAGTCATTGTGCTCTTCCCGCAGGATGCGGTTGAGCACATCGCGGATGCGCATGCTGATGAGGAAGATGGGTACGGTTGTGTCACAGGCATCACGGCAAGAGGCTTCCATGATTTCACTGATGCGCATTTCCTGGCGGTCTGGACGCCGCCCAATCAGGCGCTGCAGAAACTGGTAAATGCTGGGACCGTTGATCAAACCATAAGGTGTGCCGTCTTCGTTGATCACCGGGGCAATCCCGCCAGTCCGGCTGGTAATCAGCCAGGCTTCACTGAGCAGGCTGTCGGGTCTCACCGTGTCCAGCCGGTGGGTGACCGAGCTAAAGCGGGGCGAAGCATCGGTGACCAGCAGGGGCGGCTCCAGTTCCAGGCGCCTCAAGACCCAGGTCGTTTGCGGATTGATAGCGCCTGCCCTGGCTGCAACTGCGTCGCTGCCATCGCGCTCCCGCAGCAGCCAGGCATAGCCCAGCGCCGCGGCGATCGAATCGGTATCGGGATTGACATGACCTATGACGTAAAGAGGCGCCATTGTTATCCTGCCGTCTTTCCTTCTGCAACTTTTGCGCGCAACAACCTGGCGCGTTGTACTAAGGCTTCAGCTTCCTGAGCAGCGCCGCGCATCTGGCTGATTTCTGCCGCCGCCTCGTAACTGCGCGCCGCATCCAGATATGCGCCGCCCCACTCCAGGTGCTCGGCAGACATAATTTTGAACTCAGGGTTGTCATGCTCCGCAAGCCACAAGCCCACTGCCAGGTGATAACGGCTGCGGTTCTTATGGGGAATCATGCTGTAAGCCACCTCACGCAGCAGGGAATGTTTGAAGATATACTCTTGCTCCTGTGAATAAGGGCTGTTGGCGCGCGGGAAAGCCAGCTCGGCGCGCACCAACTGGCGCAGCGCATCCTGGATAATGCGGTCAATCACGGGTTCGGGCATCGACACCAGCGGACCGGTTCCCATCCCTTCGGCAACCCTGGCGGCGGCGATCACCGCGCCCACCCAAAAAACCCTGCCGACCACCGATGCCAGCAAAGCGACCGCACGCGCCTCGCGCGGCAGGCTATCCAGTCGCGCCTGCAGCATGACGCGCAGCGATTCAGGCATGTGAGTGCGCAGGTGCTCCAGGATTTCACCTGAGCTCAAACCCGCCTGGTGCATGCCAGATTTGACCAGGCTCTTTGCCAGTTCTTCCATGAAATAGGGGTTGCCGTCGGCGCGTAAAGCCAGCTCGGCAAGCACCTCCTCAGGCAGCGCGCGCAGGTCAGGGTAGGCTTCGGCGACGATGCCGGCTTCGACCGGCAGCGGCTCTAGCTCGATCACATAGGCAATGTTCACCCAGCGCAGGTGCTGGCGGATGAATTCTGGTCTTGCGCCGCCCAACACCAGGAGCTGCATCGGCAACTCGCCCGGCTCGAACAGGTACGACATCAGCGCCAGGCTGCCAGAATCCGCCCATTGCAGGTCGTCAATCACCAGCACCGTGGGTCGCAATGCGCTGACCCGGCGCAACAATTCTTTAGTCAGCTCGAACGCCCGGTTGACGCGCCCTTCAGCGTCGTTCTCAAAGGCTGCCAGGTAGGGACTGTCGGGATAGATGATGCCGATCAGGCTCCCGATCAAGTGCGCCACCTCCACGCTGGATGCCGGTCCAAGCTGGAAGCCCCAAATGCGCTGAATCTCACGCAAGAAGCGCTCCCGCGTCACCTCCTCAGGGTCGGTTTCACTCAAGCCAAAGCGCAGATACCAGAGCGCCTTCCAAAAGTAGAATGGAATCTGCGCCGTTTGCGCCAGCGCCCGCGCCGACATGATGGTCAAATCGGATTGGTTCAACTCCAGGAAATTGGTGAATTCCATTAATAAACGCGATTTACCCAAACCGGCTTCGCCAGTCACCAAAATCAGGGTAGGCTGGTCAGCCTGGATGGCTTCCTTGTAAATTTCATTCATCCGTTCCAGTTCGGCTTCCCTGCCAACCATCAGCGTTTCCAGGCTGTCCACGCTGCGGTAACGCATACGACTGGGCTGCGGCATCAATCCATCCACGATAAAAGCCTGGACGGGTTCGGTCCTGCCGCGCAGATGCAACGGGTTAGCAAACCGCCGCACCTGGAAGATGCCGCGCACCAGTCGGAAAGTATTCTCGCTGATTAAGATCGTGCCCGGTTCGGCGGCGTGCTCCAGCCTGTTTGCGACATTTACGGTGTCCCCCATCACCGTATATTCGCTGCGGATGCCAACATAACCGGAAAGCACCGGACCCGAATTGATGCCGATGCGCAGCTTCAGCTCTCCAACCCCCAGCCGGTCCGTATTCTCCTGATACTCCCTAAAGGACTCTTGCAGCGCTAATGCCGCCATGACCGCCTGCTCGGCGTCGTTTTCGCTGGCATAAGGCGCGCCCCACACTGCCATGACGGCATCGCCGATGTGCTTATCGATGTATCCCTGGTAATTATCAATGATGGTGTCGAGCCTCAGCCACAGCTCTTTGATGAGATCGCTGGTCGTTTCAAAATCGTGCTTCTCGGAAAGCGCGGTGAAGCCCTGCACATCGGCAAACAAAACGGTCGCCAGGCGGCGCTCTTCGGGAAAAGGATAAGCATTCGACTGCATTGACATCGCTTAATTTTTGTCCTTGCTGCGCAGCGCCCGCCAGATTCGTTCCGGCGTGAGCGGAATTTCAGTGAGGTGCACCCCGCAGGCATCCAGGACGGCGTTCCCTACGGCTGGGGCGACGCCATCCATGGGTATCTCGGCGACTGCCTTGACGCCAAAGGGATGGGAGGGTTCATAGGTTTCGACAAATATGGTGCTCAACGAGGGCATTTCATCGGCTCGGAAGATGTGATAATCGCGAAAATCGCGTTCTCTGGCGCAACCTTGCTCATCATACCGCATTTCTTCGCAAACGGCATAACCCAGCGCCTGGGTCATGCCGCCTTCGATCTGTCCTGAAGCCGTTTGAGGGTTGACGATCACCCCTGAATCGACCGCCATGACCAGGTTATCAACGCGCAGCTGCCCCGTCTCGATATCCACCGTGACCTCGGCAAACTGCGCGGCAAACGGCGGCGGCGAGACCGGGGACATGAACGAAGCCACCGCCATGATCTGCTCCTGGTCGGCATGATGCAAAGCATGATGCGCCACATCACGCAAGCTGATCTGCCTGCCATCCGGCGAAACCGCCTGGCGGTTCGATAGGCGCACTTGTTCAGGCAGGACAGGGTCAAGCCCCTGTGCTGCGCCTTGCTCGTTAAACAAGCGGGCAGCGCGGGCGCGGATGCGCTCAGCCACCTGGGTGGCAGCGCGCACCACCGCTGCGCCAGATATATAAGTGGTACTGGAAGCATACGCCCCTTTGTCAAAGGGCGTGAAATCGGTATCCGATGAATAGGTGATAATGTCCTCGACCGGCGTGCCGAGAACCTCAGCCGCCATTTGCGCCAGCACTGTATCAGAGCCAGTCCCCAGGTCGGTTGCGCCAACCAGGAGATTGAATGAGCCGTCATCATTCATCTTGATGCTGGCTGCGCCCATGTCCAGGTAAGGGATGGCAGTTCCCTGCATCACCATCGCCACGCCAATTCCGCGGCGCAAATAAGGAATCACCTTTCCATTGGCATCGACCACCTGCTTCCAGCGGAGGTTGCCAAATTTTTGATCCCAGCCAACGGCAGCCCTGCCCTGGCGGACGCATTCTTCCAGCCCGCAGGTTTCGATCGTCTCAGGGCGCGGCTCCCGCCCTTCGCTCCAGGCGGTACTGAAGGGATGCAGCTCGCCAGCGCGCAGCGCATTTTTCAGGCGGAATTCGAGCGGGTCCAACCCGAGCTGGCGCGCGATGAACTCCATGTGCCGTTCCACCGCCCAGAAACCCTGCGGAACGCCATAACCGCGATATGCGCCCGCCGGCGGGTGATTGGTATATACAATATCGGCAATAAATTGAATATTCGGCTTCTGGCGATAAGGTCCATCACCCACGTAGAGAGCCATAGATTTGTGCCCGGTATTGCCGGTCACTGTCAGGGCGTGAGAGCCATAAGCGCCGGTGTCGGTCAGCACGCGCATCGCGTTGGCGGTCAGGGTGCCATCTTTCTTCACACCCGTCTTCATGCGGATGCGCATTGGATGCCGGGAACGCGCTGCGATGAATTCTTCTTCCCGCGTGTACTCGAATAAAACCGGTCTGCCGGTTGCAATGGTCAGGTGAGCAGCTACATCCTCGATGAGCACCTCCTGCTTGCCGCCAAAACCGCCGCCGATGCGCGGTTTGATGACCCGGATGCGCTTCATCGGCAGCCCCAGCACCGGCGACAGGATACGGCGCAAATGGAACGGCACCTGCGTGCTGGTGCGAATCACCAGCCGGTCATCTTCATCCCAATAAGTGAGGGCAACATGCGGCTCGATATGCGCTTGCTGTACCTTGGGCACCACATATTCCTGCTCAAAGACAAAATCAGCTTCCTGAAAACCCTGTTCTACATCCCCGATGTCAATATGGATGTGCGCAGCGAGATTACGGGAGGGGTCCGACTCGGCGAAGTTCACATATTCCGGTTCGTCATGGATGCGCGGCGCCTCCGGCGACATCGCCTGAGCGGGGTCCAACAATGCCGGCAATGGCTCATAGTCCACCTGAATCAGCTCGAGCGCTTTTTCGGCAATTTCGGGAGTTTCCGCCGCCACGAAAGCCACCCGGTCGCCCACGAAGCGCACTTTATGGTCAAGGGAAAATGTGTCCAGGGGACCTGGAATGGGGTCGGATTGCCCGGCGGTCGAAAAGACCACCCGCGGCAAATCCTGCCAGGTCAGCACTGCCGCCACTCCGGGAAGCTGGCGCGCCTGGCTGGCATCGATGTTTCTAATGAGCGCGTGTGCATAAGGGCTGTGCAGCACCTTCGCATACAGCATGCCGCGCATCTCCACATCTGCGGTAAAGGCAGGCTTTCCCTGGACCAGCTTGACGGCGTCAACCTTCGGTTCAGGTTTCCCCACCCGCTGCCAGCCCTCTGCCTGGGGCGTCACCAGCACCTTAGGCTGTGTGCGCACCTTCGTCTTGACTACCGTCTGCGGCTCGATGCCCTCAGGCGCGGGCTGTTCCTGCTCGAAAGTCGTCCAAAGTTCGTCGCCGCTGGTCTCAGCTTCTGCTTCGCCGCGCAAGCCAGCCGCAGCCCGCAAAACCGCCTGCACTGGTTTGACGTATCCGGTGCAGCGGCACAAGACGCCTGACAGCGCCTCGCGGACGGCGGCTTCGCCAGGAGAAGTACTCTTATTCAATAGAGCATAAGCCGCCAGGATTTGCGCCGGGGTGCAATAACCGCACTGCACGGCGCCCTCCTCGACAAAAGCCTGCTGCAAGGCGTGCAATCCCTCTGAATCTTTCCAGCCCCTTTCAGGATGCTCGCCCAGCGCCTCGATGGTCTGAATGGCGTGACCTTCTGCCTGGGCTGCCAGCAACAGGCAGGCGTTCACCGGCTCGCCATCCAGCAGCACCGTGCAAGCCCCGCATTCGCCCGTTTCACAGCCGTGTTTGACCCCATAATAACCGAGCTGCCGCAGCGTTTTCAGCAACGTGTCCCCCGGATTGACCGTGATAGCATGGCGCTGACCGTTGATGTCCAACCTGATGTTCATCGTTCCTCCTCCTGAGTCATGGCGGCGAGAGCCCGCCTGACTAGCGGGACAACCGCCGCCCGGCGGTATTCAGCGCTTGCCCATTCGTCGCCCGCCTGGTCGCAGGCAGACTGGGCAGCCAGTTCAGCGCCGCCGGCATCAGGTCCATCCATTGCCAGGCTGGGCGTTGCGCCAAAGCCGCCGACCGCCAGCCGCGTACGACCAGAATGCCAGCGAGCCAATGCCACACACAGGATGGGCAAATCTTTGGGCGTGCGCGCCACGTATTCATAAGCCAGCTCCACATTGAGCGGCAGCCTGATGCGGGTAATCAGCCGACCCGCCGTCTTTTCCCGGCGTTGCGGCAGCCAATTGCCCAGCTCGACGGTCTCATAGGTGATCAGCCCATCCTGTAAAAAACAGGTTTCGATGCCCACATCCAGCGCTAATAACGTCGTTGCCAGCGCAGAGCGACCCTCTGCCGTGACAAGCGTCCCTGCCAAAGTCGCCTGCTGACGCAGGTTGATCGTCGCTTCGAGATCGACCGCCTGGGTCAAGGCTGGCTGAAGCCCCGGATATAGACGCAAAGCCTCCAGGGTCGCCGCTCCACCAACCCAAAGGTTTTGACCCGACTTGTGGATGCCGTTTAGCTTCAAGGCTTGCAGGTCCACCACAGCGAACGATTCCCGACTGGGTCGATTCAAATAAGTGCCCCCGCCCAACGGAAAGGTGGGCGGCGAAGGGCGCATGATCAACTGCAGCGCCTCTTCTATATTTTCTGGTCGGTGATACTCGATGATCATAATTCACTCGATTTTATTCACATCCTCTGGATAAACCTTCCAACCCAACTCGTCCAGGTTATCCACGGGCAGCCTGTCTTCAGGGACGTTCACCAGCAGCACATCGGCTTCTGCCAGGATTTCCCCGGCAGCGTTTTGAATGCAGGCATACGCCGTGGCAGTGCGCGGACGGCTCTTGCCAGCTTTGCCCACCAGCCGCAGCGGCTGACCGACGGGCACATTTTGGCGATAACGGATGTCCATGCGCGCGGTGAACATAAAGCGCGGCGGTGAGCCGCCCATGTGCGCTCGACCGGCAATCTCATCCAGCATCGCCGCGACGATGCCGCCATGAACCACGCCAGGGTATCCCTGAAAATGCTCCGGCGCAGTGAATTCGGCAACAACTTCACCAGCGCCATTATCATAAAACCTCAAATGCAACCCGAAGGGGTTAGCTAAACCACAGACAAAACAGTGAAGGGAATTTGGCTGTAAGGATGGCAAAGTCATTCTCCTCAAATCCTATTATACTATTGCCAAACCAGTATCTTCCTGCTATGCCTTACCGCTGCCTCGCTTTCTACAAGCCATACGGCGTCTTGTGCGCCTTTACTGATTCGCAGGGACGTCCCACGCTCAAGGATTACATACCCGTGCCGGGCGTGTACGCGGCAGGCAGGCTGGACCGCGACTCGGAGGGCTTATTGCTGTTGACCGATGACGGCAGGCTGGCGCACCGCTTGACTGACCCCTATTATCACCACGCCAAGGTGTATTGGGTGCAAGTCGAGGGTGAAATTACCCCGCAGGCGATGGAGCAGCTCGCTAGAGGCGTGGTTGTCAAAGGGCGCCGCACACGCCCCTGCCGGGTAGTAAAAATTCCAGAACCCCACTTACCGCCCCGCGATAAGCCGGTGACCCCGCACGCGCCGCCGAGCTGGATTCAGATCACCCTGACCGAAGGTAAAAAGCGCCAAATCCGCCACATGACCGCGGCAGTGGGCTTTCCTACGTTGCGGCTGGTGCGGGTCGCCATTGGACCGATTCGGCTCGGCGACTTGCAGCCCGGTCAGTGGCGCTGGCTGAGCGCAGAAGAACAGGATATGCTATACTCTAAATGAGATGCCTGTCCAGACTCTTTCCCTTTCAATTGCCACACGAGGCTTCACCGATATTCACGACATCACCTCTCAGGTCATCCAGGCGGTGGGTAAAAGCGGCTTGCAGAATGGAATCGTGACGGTCTTTTGCCCTTCCTCCACCAGCGCAGTAACGACCATCGAATTCGAGACCGGCGTGTTGAACGATTTACGCCGACTTCTCGATGAGATTACCAATCCAGAGCGGTATTATGAGCATAACTCCCGCTGGGGCGACGGCAACGGCTACAGCCATGTGAGGTCTGCGCTAATGGGCACCTCGCTGACCGTGCCGTTCGTCCAGGGTCGGCTGGCGCTGGGCGCCTGGCAGCAAATCATCTTCCTGGATTTCGACAACCGCCCGCGCCAGCGTGAGTTGATTCTTCAACTCATTGGGGAATGAAACGGCTCAAGGTTCCCAGGTCAAGAAACGGGATAAAACTGCCAGGTTGATCTGAAAGTCGCTGTCGTAGTGGTTGGTCAGCTCGATGTCAACCGCAGCGATGCCCTGCGAGGCAGCCCAATTGGCTAACAGCCCGGTGAAATAACAGCCGGTATCCTTGGGTGGATAAGGGTAGCCGCTGACGGCTGCCATTGACTCTGCCAGGCTCACCGAAGCAGGATGCAGGGGGTCGCCAGCCGGGAAAATCCCCAGCCCCGCGCTGTGATAGCTGATCAACGCTTCGACCGGGTTTTCCTGGATGAAAGCCATCAACGCCTGTGTCTCCGGCTCCGAAGCCGGGGCTTCACCTGCAGTGATCGGTCGCAATTGCCAGCATCCCGAACGGCGCCAGTCCTTCTGCCAGTTCACCGGAAAGTTGCGGTTCAAGTCCACTCCGTTGGCGTTCGCGCGCCCGTCGGGTCCATGGGCGCGCGCTTCTCCGTCTGGGTTCAGGTTGCGCAGGATGAAAAGCATCTTATCCGGCGGCACCAGCTCAGGATTTGCCTGCAGGTAAGCGATCAACTCATCCGCCAGGACGATGGTATTCCACTCATAGCCCCCGTGAATGCCGGCAACGATCATCCGCCGGCGCGCGCCTTCACCAAACCGCCAGACCTCTAACGGACGACCCTGGACGGAATATCCGATGACCGCCGTTTCAGGGAACAAGGTCGGCGTTGCGGTATCAGGTTCGATCGTTGGGCTGGGCAAGGGAGTTGCCGTAAACGCCGGTAAGAGGGTAGCCGTCGGCGTCGAGTCTGTCGATAAGTTGGCTTCCTGACCGGCAGGCGTCAAGGTCTGTTCAGCCTGGACAGTTGCGGTCATCTCCAGGGTAGGGACAGGCTGGGAGAGGTTTTGCGACAGGCTGCATGCCAGGCTGACCAATCCAGCCGCCAGCCCAAGCCATCCCAACCATTTGACGGGGGTTAGAGAAAGCGGGCGTTTTGGGCTCACCATCACCTAGGCAACCAACCGCTCTTCCTCGGCTTTCATCGTCTGGAAAGCTGCAATCGACACCTCCAGCATATCCAGCGTCGGCTCGCAGGTCGTCAACCGTTGCAGCGCCAGGTTTGGACGAATCATCCAGCGCACAATCCCCAGGTGCATGTGATTAGCCGTCCAACGGATGTACTCGTACGCCAAACCAGCCAGCAGGGGAATCAACAGGATGCGGGCAATAAAGCGCCAGGCAAGCGGCAAAGGTCCCAACAGGCTGAATATCAAAATCGAAAGCACGACCAGAGTGAGCAAAAACGAAGTGCCGCAACGCGGATGCTCTAAAGGAAAGCGGCTGACGCTGGCAGGGGTCAACTCAGCCCCGGCTTCATAGGCATTGATGGTCTTGTGCTCTGCGCCATGATAGGCAAAAACGCGGCGTATTTCGGGGACATGACCAATTGCCCAAATGTAACCAACCAGCAACAAAAACCTGACCACTCCTTCGATCAGGTTGCCGACCCAGGCATGCGCCGATGAGGCAGAGAGGCTGCGGTTCAACAGCTCCGTAGCCCAATGCCCCACGGCTGCTGGCGCCAGGAAGAAAAGCCCTACCGCAAACGCCAGGGACAATCCCAGGGTCAGGTACAACGCCGGACCTTCCAGCTTTTCATCTTCCCCGGTCTGCACGTTTGCCGAAAGAGTCAGGGCGCGCATCCCCAGCCCAAGCGCGTCCCACAGCAGCAACCCGCCGCGCAAAAACGGGATCTTGGCGAGGCGGCTGCGATAAATTTCTCCCAGTTTTTCTGTGTGAATCACAATCTGTTGGTCTGGAGCGCGCACCGCCACCGCCGCGGCGCGGACGCCGCGCATCATAACCCCCTCCAAAACAGCCTGCCCCCCATAGGAAGGCATCTTTTCACTCATGCCCCGCCTCCGCCAGGTTGTAGAAGAAGTGAACCAGCGCCTGCATGCCTTTTCGCCAGTTACCCAGGTGCAGCTTTTCATTGGGGCTGTGCATATTATCCCCCGGGCTGGAAAAACCGGTGTTGACCGACTCGACGCCCAGCAAGCGCTGGAACAATCCAACCACCGGCACACTGCCGCCTTCGCGCCTGAAGACCGGTTGCCGCTTCCAAACCCTTTGCAGGGCGTCCTGCATCGCCAAAACGCCGGCAGAATGGCGGTCTGAGATAGCTGCTGTCGAGCCGCCCAGGGCATGCAGTTTCCAGGTAATGGTGGGCGGCGCTTTTGCTTCCAGGTAAGCCAGCATCTGCTGGTGCACCTCCTCCGGGTCCTGGTCTGGCACCAGCCGGCAGGAGATCTTCGCCGTCGCCCAGGCTGGCAGCACCGTCTTCCTGCCTCCGCCGGTGAAGTCGGAAAGCATGCCATTGATTTCTAGAGTAGGGCGCACCCAAACCCTTTCCAATGGCGTATAGCCCTGCTCGCCCCAGACTGCAGGGGCGCCGGTTTGCGCCTTGAAATATGCCTCATCCATTCCCAGGCGCGCTAATTCGTCCCGTTCTTCTTGACCGATTTCCCGCACCCGATCGTAGAAACCCGGCAGCGTGACCCTGCCTTGCGCATCGTGCATGCCGGCGACCAGCTCGCACAAGGCAACCGCTGGATTATGCACCACGCCTCCAAACGTGCCGGAGTGCAAGTCATGATCCGGTCCATGCACCCACAGCTCGAAAAAAGCCATGCCGCGCAGGGCATAGGTGATCGCAGGCAGAACTTCAGAAGCCATGCCGGTATCCGGGTTCAACACCAGGTCGCAAGCCAGTAAATCCTTGTGACTTGCGATGAAGTCAGGCATGTTCTTCGAGCCGATTTCCTCTTCTCCCTCCATCAGCAGCTTGACATGTACGGGCGCCTGTCCCGTTTTCAATATGGCTTCAAGGGCATTGATGGCAGCCAGCGCCTGACCTTTCATATCGGTCACGCCCCGCCCATAGATATGCTCCCCGCGCACTTGCGCATCGAACGCGCCGCTCATCCACAATTCCAGCGGTTCGGCTGGCTGAACGTCATAATGACCATACACCAGCACAGTTGGGGCGGCAGGATTGGCAGAGCACACCTCGCCAAAGACCACCGGATGCCCTCCAGTAGGGATGATTCTCACCTCTTGAACACCTATCCCCTTGAGGTGATCAGCCACCCACTCTGCCGCCTGCTGAATGGCGGGTTCGCTTTCGACAAGCGTTGAAACAGACGGGATGGCTACAAAGGCTTTAAATTCATCGAGAAAGCGATGATCATTCGATTCTAAGTATTCGATCGCAGCTTCACGCGCATTCGCCATGATATTTCCTTTGAAAATAGAGTATCTCACTTCGTCGTAACGATTTCAGTCTGCTGAGAATACAGAATCTGACACCGCAATCATACTTTCAATCGTTACTTAACTATCTAAGCCTATAGACGACAGCATAGCGCTATCGATTATGATTCATGCACCCGGCGTGCGATGGCTCGCAAGTGTTCCGGCGTCGTGCCACAGCAACCACCAACCACCTGTGCGCCAGCCGCCAGCCAGTCATCCACCTTCGAAGCCATCTCCTCAGGCGTGATCGCATAGCGCGCCTGCCCATTTTCATCGATCTCCGGCATGCCAGCGTTCGGCTTGAACCAGATAGGCAGGTCGGTTGCCTGGCGCAGCTCTTTCAATGCTTGCAGATTTTCCTCCAGGCTGCGCCCGCAATTGATGCCCAGCAAATCGACGCCCAGGGGCGCCAGTTCGGATGCCATCTGAGAGGGCTTGACGCCCATCATCGTGCGGGTGCCGCGGTCGAAGCTGAACGAACACACGACTGGAAGATTGCCAACCGCATGGCAGGCGCGCACCGCTGCCCGGGCTTCTTCCAGGCTGAACTGAGTTTCAACCACCAGCAGATCCACCCCTGCCTGTTCAAGGGCGGTGACCTGCTCGGCATAGGCATCAAAGGCGTCCTCCTCATCGAGAGGTCCATAAGGCTTGAGGAGCCGCCCTGTTGGACCGATGGAAGCGCCCAGGTATACCGGTCGATCCTGAATCGCCTGACGGGCAATCTCCACCGCGCGGCGGTTGACTTCGATGCTACTCCCCGAAAGCTCTGTTTCCTCCAGACGTAAAGGAGAAGCGCCAAAAGTGCAAGTTAAGACAATGTCTGCTCCAGCCTCAATGAAATCGCTCACCAACTGCATAATTTTGTCAGGCTGTTCCATCACCCAGGTTTCAGCGGCTACGCCGCGCGGCAAACCGCGCGCCAACAGGTTCGTCCCCGTAGCGCCATCTGAAACCAGCACATCGCCGGATTTGATACGGTCACGAAAAGTTGGTTTCATAATTTCCTCGCATCACCTGATGAAAACAAAGATAATTATACCTTCTTATGTTAGAATTTAGCGACCAATGGTATTGTGGAAAACTTATCACCTGGCTCTTGGCTTGAAAGACGCCCTGGATGCGTTGTCCAGCCTGCCGGGCTCCGCGCGCTTGATTGCCGGAGGCACTGACCTGCTGCTCGACTTACAGCAAGGGCGTTGCCCGCCGGTGGAGCTGCTGGTGGATATCACCCAGGTGCCCGAACTTCGCTGTCTCGAGGTCAGGGGCGGCAGCCTGTTCATTGGCGCGGCAGTCCCGTTGCGCCAGTTGACCGAGTCGTCGCTGGTCGAGCAGCATGCGCCGGCATTACAACAGGCTTGCAGCCTGGTTGGCGGACCTCAAGTGCGCAACACGGCGACCCTGGGCGGCAATGTGGCGCATGCCCTGCCTGCTGGAGATGGCAGCATTGCCCTGCTGGCGCTGGATGCGGTCGCTGAAATTGCTTCGACTGCAGGCAACCGCCTGGCGCCGATCGCAGACCTGTACCAGGGTCCCGGCAAAAGCGCTCTGAAGCCCGACCAGGAGATCTTAGTAGGCTTTTATCTCCCGCTCCGCCAAGCCGGAGAAAGCTCAGCGTTCCGCCGGGTGATGCGTCCACAAGGGGTGGCGCTGCCCATTCTCAACATGGCAATTTGGCTGCGCAAGTACAATGGAGTCTTCGACGACCTCCGCATCGCCCTGGGACCCGCCGGTCCCGTCCCCTATCGGGCGAAAGAAGCCGAAACGGCGCTGATTGGTAAGCCGCTTACCGAGGAAGCCTTCGAGAGCGCCAGCCGAGCCATTCAGGAACACGCCCATTTTCGAAGCAGCCCGCAGCGCGCCAGCGCCGCATACCGCCAGCACCTGTCGAAAATCTTGTTCCAAGAAACCCTGCTGGCAGCCTGGGAGGACGCCGATAATGGAATTCACGGTTAATGGCAAACCGGTCGTCATCGAGCCGCTGCCCGGCGAGATGCTCTCCAGCCTGCTGCGTGAGCGGCTTGGGCTTACCGGAACCAAAGTCGGCTGCAACGAGGCAGAATGCGGCGCCTGCACGGTGCTGGTGGACGGGCAGCCGGTGCTTTCCTGCAACTACCCGTCAGCGCGCCTGCAAGGCAAGCACGTCCTGACCATCGAAGGTCTCAGCCAAGCAAATGGCGACGGCGGACCAGCGCGCTTGCACGCGCTGCAGGAAGCTTTTGTCCTTTCGGGGGCAGTGCAATGCGGCTTTTGCATTCCTGGTCAGATCATGACGGCTTATGCCCTGTTACAAACCAACCCCAATCCCAGTCCCGCAGATATTCGCCATGCGCTCAAAGACACCCTGTGCCGCTGCGGCGGTTATCCTGCCATCGAAAATGCTGTCCTGGCTGCTGCCGAAGCCTTGCGCACCGGCAGCCCGGTCAAAATGCCCGTCAGCATTCCCGAAGGACAGGATCGCCAGGTCATTGGTAAAGTGATGACCCGCTCCGACGCCGCCGAAAAAGTCACCGGCGCAGCGCGTTTTACCGATGATCTGCACTTCGAAGGCATGTTATACGCCCGGGTGAAGCGCGCCGGGGCGCCTCACGCCATTCTGACACAACTCGATGTCTCCCGCGCGCGTCAATTGCCGGGCGTTGCCGCCGTGCTGACCGCCGACGACCTGCCGGCAGAACGCAACCACGGCTTGGTGATTCCCGATTGGCCTATTTTGATAGGAATAGGCGAACGCATCCGCTACCCGGGCGATGCCATTGCCATCCTGGCGGCAGAGTCCCGTGAAATAGCGCAACAGGCGCTCGACCTGATCACCTTTGAAATCGATCCCCAGCCCGTCATTACCAACGCCGTGCAGGCGCTGGAACCGGATGCGCCCCGGCTTCACCCAAACGGCAACCTGTTGAAGCACATCAAGGTGCGCAAGGGGGATGTGGATAGCGGTTTTGCCTCGGCTGAGGTGATTCTGGAACACACCTTTCACACCGTCGCCACCGAGCATGCCTTTCTAGAACCAGAATGCAGCGTGGCGCGACCTACTGAAGATTGCCGCATGGAAATTTACGTAGGCTCGCAAATCCCCTATGCCGACCGGGATCAAGTTGCCCGCGCCTTGGGCTGGGAAGAAAGCCGGGTGCGCGTCATCGGGCAGCTTATGGGGGGAGGTTTTGGCGGCAAGGAGGATATTGCCGGGCAGATTCATGCCGCCCTGCTGGCGAACGCCACCGGCAGACCGGTGAAGCTGCTCTTCGACCGGCGCGAAAGCATGCTCGTCCACCCCAAGCGACATGCCACTCAGATTCGGGTCAAGGTGGGCGCGCAACGGGATGGTCGCCTGGTGGCGGTGGAAACAGAATTATGGGGAGATACCGGCGCCTACGCCTCGCTGGGCGAGAAGGTGCTGACGCGCGCCACCACCCATTCATCAGGACCATATGATGTCCCTCACGTGCGCGCCGATTGCTATGCAACGTACACCAACAACCCCCCGGCAGGGGCGTTTCGCGGCTTTGGCGTGACGCAGTCCATTTTTGCCGTGGAAAGCATGATGGACATGCTGGCAGAAAAGCTGGGAGCGGATCCGGTAGCCATTCGGCGGCTGAACAGCTTGCGGGTAGGCAGCATCACCAATACCGGTCAGCTCCTGACGGAGAGCGTTGGCTTGCTCGACTGCATCGAACAAGTGGACAGGGAGATGCGCCGGCGCTCGGAAGGCGATCCGTTTACCCCGCGCCCGGTCGCCGGTAAGCCCCATTGCCGGCGCGCCTGGGGTTTTGCCGCGGCTTACAAAAACACCGGCTTGGGCGGCGGGGTCAGGCGGATT